>Ga0207879_100069_pt1 | contig 217311 bp, 202 predicted proteins | sample LinPmetageLP24_FD_184045 | JGI IMG/M metagenome (GOLD analysis project Ga0207879, IMG submission 184045) | Marine viral communities from the Pacific Ocean - LP-24 (SPAdes) | ecosystem: Environmental > Aquatic > Marine > Oceanic | place: Pacific Ocean | collected 2009-08-30 | reverse complement strand
GTGTGGGGAAGGAGAAGGGGGTGAAGAGAGAAGAAGAAGAAGAAGAAGAAGAAGAAGAAGAAGAAGAAGAAGAAGAAGAAGAAGAAGAAGAAGAAGAAGAAGAAGAAGAAGAAGAAGAAGAAGAAGTATGATTGGCGTGGAAGGGAGGGAAGAGTAGGAGGCATGCTAGGCGTGGGAGGGTGGGGAACAGGGGAGTTGTGAGGAATGACTTACTGCTAACACGTCTTCGTCGAAGAGGTGTGGATGGGAGGGTCTGCGGGCTGGTTGCTTGGAAGTGGGTGAAGTCTTTTGCCTTTTGCGAGGGCCGGGAATCTGAAGGATGATGGCATCGTTCTCCCTGGGGTTGTTGTTCATGTTGTCGTTGTCTGCCGTGGCTTTGGTATTTGGTGGAGTTTCCAGCTCCAAGCTCTTGATCCTTGAATCTGGCGTAGATCTTGATTTTGATCTTGATCTTGAGGTGAGGTCGTTCTCGGTCGTGTACTCATATGGTGGAGTGAGTGGGAACGTGGGTACGATCTCGAGGTCGGACATTGCTGTAAAGCCAATATCACGTTCTTCGATCTGGCTTCTAGTCCCTTCGAATTCCCCGTGCCTGAGGTCGTCGTCATTTCTCTCTGCTCCGCCACTATCTCCATTCTCAATTGCGCTGTCTTCTTTACGTCCTGCTGTGACATCTCTGACCTTGTGAGGAAGTTCCTCTACCTCGAGTTCAACTTCACTCCCTTCCTCACTCTTCACAACCACCCCATATAACTCCAGTTCTCGCCCAAAGAACGCACAGCAAGAACTCTGTGATCGAGAATTGAGCTGGATATCGTGTAAGAAAGGTCTGTGCCTAGGTCGATTTTCAGCGCGTAGCCGGCATGAAGGTTTCGGTATGGTTGAGGTTCTGGCAGCGGATGGATAGAAGCGAGTGTGATAATTATCGGAGCTTAGGAGGGTTTGAATATCCATTTTGGTATGTAGCGTTTCGTGGGAGAATGTAATTGCGAAGCGGGTCGGCGGTGAGTGGATGTGCTTTGTATGAGCATCAATGGTTGGGTGTTCTTGAGCAGGATGCAGCTCCGTTCATGCTCAGTAATCAGAGTGGATCCCTTGATCACCTGGACATCGAGGTCGACCAAAACACAAATGCTGTATTCTTCAAGTCATAGGAAATATTGGAGACATTAGAGACATTTTCGACTGCTCAAAGGTCCAGCTCCAGAACTTATAAAGCATGTCAGGAAATAAGCTTCCCAGCTGTATCCGCACCGCAGCAGTGCATATATGTAAACCAGATATAACGCGACGCATCTAAGTTCTCATTGGTGTCTTGAGAAATTCCTGTGACTTACTATACTTCGTTAACCTTCGAGATCCCTGGTCATTGGAAGGGCGGAGAGTAAGTCCATCCGTCTGAGCAGCGCCAAGAGCTTTTGCCGACCAGAAGCTCGGCTCGGATTTAGCGGGCGAAGGTAGGTGTCGTGACTGTTTTGACTTCGATAATGCAGGTGGTGACGAAGCGATCGATGAAACTTTCCACTTCGTAATAACGTTGATTGTGGCATTGTTGGTGAGTCAGAGTTTTTTCGAGCTGGCTCAATCGTAGCTGGGGAGCGTTGTTTGTGACGCAAGTCTCGTGACGTTGATCAGATGAGCTTCAAGCTCTGGGAAGGATTCCCTGATCAAAGTTGTTAGCATGATCTACGAACTGAGCACAGTGTATGTATATGTCTTTAAAGTTTTTGAGGATACGCAACAGACTCACCATTCATCGAAATCTATAGAACCCTTTCCTGGTTGTTCTTCTTCCCCAGTCACTGGCTCGACACTCCAGTCGTTGATAGGAGGTAGCGTTGCGGTCCAATTTTCAGTGAAGAGAGGTGGTACAGAAGAATTATAGCCAAATTCATGTCTTTCTCCTGCAGTGACGCCCGGGGTATAAGAATGGCGGGGTATTTTGGTCCTTCGACCAGAAGACTTGTCTTCGTTAACATCAAGCCTTGCCGTGTCTCTAACTGCGCCAGACGTCTCAGGTGCCTTTTGCTTATCTGAAATCTCACTGGATATAGATTTTAACCTGGAAGTGTGTGTTCTGACAGCTACACCGGCGTCTGCAGTATTCAGCAGCATTTTGACAGTAACCCTTGTTTTTGGCAGCATCATCTCTGGCCGCGATTGTTTCGCCGTCGGGACCACTCTCTTGTACTGCCTCTTGGAAGCCATTTCCTTAACCTCGTCATCACCTTGGAGCTCCTTCGTAGCAGCCTCGAACATATCTCGGAATTTCTTCTCGCTGAAAACCTGTTCGGAGATTTCGCTCATCATGCTAGCGATAGGCCAGGTTTGAGAAAGTGCATCGAGGATTTGAACGCAGGTGCTCACTTTTCGTTGGACTTGGAGAACGAGTGATGGACTCGAGGAGGATGTGTTGAGTTGTTCTTTGATGACTGCGAGGACAGTTATCATGGCGTATAAGCTGCGCGCGTTTTTTAGCACATGATGGCAGAAAGGGTTCAGGATGTTATGATGGGTGATACCTACAGTGACGGCGGTGCGAACTGAATTTGGTTATAAGATATGAGGCATTCTGCTGTGGATAATATCATCGACACGGCTTCAGATGACACTGTCTGAGAAGTAGACGGATTGACTTTCGCCGCCTTCACACGTTGCGGACCATGAAGGAGACACAGGATCGTGCTGAGCGGATTGTTAGACTTTGTAAATTGTATTCAGGACGCAGACCTTACTTGTAGGCATAATGTAGCAGACTAGCCCAGAACTCATGCCGTGACTGCTGCCATCTCATTACCTCGGGGCGATTCAGCAACCACCTATTTAGCTCGTACTCACAATGAATAGCCTCAGCTTGAGACCATCCCCGCTGGTCAACGGGTCTCACTATCGACATATGCAGGATCTTTGTGAGCTCGACATACTGCAGGAAGAATTGGACATGTAGTGGATTTGGCGTATGTCCCTCTTCCACGAAGTCATCTTCGGTAATCGGATCCACGTTAGATTGATCGAGCCGAATGCTAACGGGACGACCATACGCGACGGTCACGGATCTGTCTCGAGTGAAAAGTGTCCACCAGATGCGTTTGTACAGGCGACGTTGGGGTGGAGTAAGGTGTGTCAACTCCGCACTAGACCATCAGGATTTGCTTGTAGTAGTAATAGAACAAAACATACCTTCGAAACATGTCACAATCCTGAGCAATAGCTATTGCAAGTCTGCTATAGTAAAAAAGCCCGTTTCCGGTCACATCTACTCATGTTAGCGAGATTCCCGCAGTACTTTGACAAGTCTGACCTTGTGGGCCATGCCAATACCAACCCATCAAAATGAGTGACTGAACAATCGTCACTTGATCCCGCTCGTACCCTGAATCAAACAACGCTTTGGCTCTTTTGAAAAAGGTTTTCGTGTCAGTCTGCTGGCTTTCCTGCCCGTACTTAGACAGTGCTGTGAGTTTGAACCTAGACACCGAAACGAAGATCGACTGCAGTAGTATAATTGAGGGTGGACGGAGTGGATCTCGGTATCTTTGGCGGAATTCGGCTTCTTGTATGACGGGTACGATGGGAGCCATCCAGGCGAAGAAAAGATTGATCAGCTCATCTTGTACATCCTGTGGTGGAAGCTCGAATGCCCCTTTCTGGTGAAGAATATCGATCTCAAATGGGTCCAAATGTTGCAAGACATCGATGGCCATCGGAAGGATCGGGAACCGGAGATGTTGCCCTTCTTTATCACAACGAAATGTCCCGAAGCCGACTTAAAGCTGTGTACTTATCTCGTCGGCGGTCATCCTTTCTCTGTTTTTGTTGATCGTTCAAGAGGCTGATGATGCTGACATGGAGACGCGCAGAGAATGGTGGGGCAAAGCTGTCACAGGCTCACAGCCGAGCTGCCAGCGAAATTTCAGGGGTACTCGTACCTGCGTGCCGTTGTCGCCGTTGTCCCCAACAGCACGAATCGAAATCAAGGGGTTTTCAACTTCAGATAAAGGCTTCAAGCATTCCTTTCTAATTACTCAGCTCTCTATCAATTGATCTTTTTCGGTAATGTGGATATAGGCGATAGTCTTTACAGGCAAGTTTTTCCTGAGGGAGGCCTTATGAGTAAACTGGAGGAAGCGAAGCCTACAGTACTGGAGAAAGAGAGGCAACTCGATAAGGGCGGCCGCGTCTTATCACCAGGTGCGAAAACTTCCAAGAATACCTTGTATTCGCACAAGAAGTGAGATGTAGGGGGGGAAAGGGCAAAGTTCAAGCGGTGAGAATCAACTATAAGTAAAGTCTCGCGGCAGCGCTAAGCCGTCTCTCCAGTCGTACCTATACGTCCTTGCTTTCGGAAACAAGCTGCCTCTTCGTAAGAGCTGGTGGGTTCAAGTTCAACATTCAAGGACTCACCGGTTACAACGAGCGATACAGGCAATAACAGGAAAAGGAAGAGATACCTATCAAGCAGGGCTGGCGTCACCATGTTTTCGACTTGGACCACAATAACCATGGAATAGCTCCCGCATCTTGTTTGAAGATATAACTGCCCTTCATTTTCTAATAGTAAGTCTGGTCGACGGCAGGTAAGCTTGAAGTGGGAGGTGGTTACAGTACTTTCTAGTACCACGTGCAGCACGTGTTCAGCCCTCGTCTCCCTGTCTTGTCCTGTCCTGTCCTGTCCTGTCCTGTCCTGTCCTGTCCTGTCCTGTCCTGTCCTGTCCTGTCCTGTCCTGTCCTGTCCTGTCCTGTCCTGTCCTGTCTGCCAGTCTCCCTTGTCAGGCGCTCGAGCCACCGCCGCCTCCGATGTGGGGTTCAGGGGTTCTTCTGTTCTCCGCCGCTCGCTAGTTCTTCTTTGTTGATACAAAACCAAAATATGAACCGCATCCTGCGTCTGTTGTCGTCTTTCAACACCACCACAACCTCGAAGCAACAATACCTGCATTCCTGTCAATTAACTCTCCGACACAGTCAGAACAACAGATCAACTGTCACGCACGGGATCTTCATTAAAAGAAGCCAGCCCCTGGCTAGCGCAGCCCGCAATGGCTTCAAAATCCGCCGCGCCCACCGTGGAGGCTGAAGTTTTTTCCACCTCCACCTTCGACGACAACTCCAACTCCAACACCAACCTCAATGCCACATCATGTCTGGATCAAGCCCCTCCACCATACATCTTGAATTCATCATCAGTCCCTCAATACCAACCCATCGATTCCAAGAGGGTTAATAACGCCAACAACAGTAACCGCGCCGAACCTGCCAATCCCACTGGACAAGGCCCCTCCAGCTTCCCCGGCCAAGCCCAGCATGGATCTGCCAGTGCCATCGGCTTTGCTATTGGAGGTATGCTTGACAACAACCGCCGCTCAGTACTATGGGTATTCTGGCTTTTCATTGCTGGCCTAGCCTTCTACTTCGCCCAGTCGACCTGGTTCGCATGGCTCGATCGAGGATCGAATTAAAGTACCTGCCGACGCAAGTAAGTAGGCTTTGGATATTCTGCTGTTACTTCTGAGAGCCGGTCGGCCTTTATGTCACACCTACAGACAGAATTCAGCTAATGACGGATGATTAGATCTAGGATTGATTACTTCTTTCGTCTCTTCCTCTGTCTATCAATTTCCTCACGTGCCATTCAATTCGAAAATTTCGAGCTTGCTTGCTTTCCACGCCAACTAATTGGGCACGGACACGCATCACAGACCAGATTTGGCAGGAGATGAGACTTAATGCTTGTGGTCGGTTATTGCATTACATTGGGCGGGGTACATCAATTCAGGAATTTGGGGAGTTTGTTTTCTACGAGTCGATTCTGCTTTCGTCTTTCGCGCATAGCATATTTGCATGATACCCATTTGGATCGGAGTTTGGGAAGATGCCTTGGATCACAACCGGTGGCTTAGCTGGCGTTCTAGTTTGGGATTCTTTGGCTTGGGATATCAATGCATTGACTGGCGGGCGCATCTTTTAGTCTCTGGCCTCCGGCCTCTACTTCTTCTTCAAGTGCGTCGCCTTTTTTGTTATCTGTTCTCTGGCCTCTGTCCCCTCATGAAGTATTAAATTGCGAAATACGTATCTGATCTCGAGAATTTGCGCTATCACGTGTAAATCACGAGACTTTGTAACTAGTTTGGTACCAACCTCTCTCTCCAAAGTGCCTCGACATCCGCGTCCGTCATTTCTTTGATACCAAGGAGTTCGTTATCCAGCGTTGGAAGGCGGCCTCCATATCCGTCCTGAAATACAGCCAAGCCGAGATAGCCAAAGACCACGGGTCCAGACGTATAATCACCCTCATCAGCTTTGCTCTTCAGCCATTTCTTCCTTTCATCCATGTTGACTATGACTGGTGACCAGTTCCTCTCAGGTGCAACCTTTCTCGCTAACTCAAGCAGCTTCTTCTGAGAGATAGCTATGTCATGGACGTGGACGACTCTATTCTTGGTTTCCTCAGGATGGCTCAAGACTCCCACTACTGCTTTTCCAACAGTAGCAAGTGTTGTTGCACTAAATTCAAATCCTCCGCCGTTGTATAGCGTTGGCTTGGAAGATCTCCACTAAATGAGTAAGGAGTCAGTACATGTACCAAGATTGATGCGAGACTCCGGAATCGATATGATATATGAAGAGAAGGAAACCCGAAAGGAGCAATGGGATTTTGCATGTTGCTTACCTCCAGAAGCATCTCATAATCGAGACCCCAATCGAGAAAGATGCTGGAGACAAGGAATGAGTATGTGATATCAGCCCCAGCAGCAACCTTGGCCTCAACGTACTTCCTCACATGGATCTTATCGGCGAAAGGTGGTAAAGTAGCTGCATTGGGGTTGCTCAGATCGCCTGCATATTCGGATGGAAGAATGCGTTTGACCCCTGCTGCAATAGCAGCATCAACAAGGACAGTCTGACCCCGTACTCCGGCTCGAGCAACGGTTGAGACGACGGCATCTTGGCCCTTCAAAGCTGCGGTGAGTTCATCTACGGATGTGGGATCGACCCTGACGATTTTGATACCAAAGGGGAATGTCGATGTTGAGGATGGACGAGTAATGACTGTGATGTTGAATTTTCCCGAATCAATGATAGCTTTCAGTACAGGAGCCCCGAGAATCCCAGCGCCCTAAATATTATCAGCATCTAGACAAGAAGGATGGACTAGGATAGTACGTACCCCGACCACTGCAACGTTTGTAATGACGGACATGAAAAATGGCTGTGGTAATGACTTCGCAACTTCTTGAAGCACTTGAAGGTATCAGACTGTAAGCAAGGGAAGACAATTTCTGTGATGGAAAGAGATTCCTGCATGTCATCACACTTGCATTTATATATACTTGCTACTTGGCAGGAATTTTGAAGGAATTTTGAACAATTGGTAAACAGCAATCGCACTTTGCGTGAACCTATATGCGCAGGTCAATAATCAAGACGGTAAGAGTTCCCCAGCTGTCAAAGCACCCATGACTCAAGACATATCCGCAAGCAGCCTCCACTTTGGAGGAATACTTCGACACATTTGAAGCATTGATGGTGTCCATGGTACTCCACAACGGGACAACTCTTCTTTAGACGACCTTGGCATTTTGTTAGTCCTCTAGGCTAGGTCGACAAGATCGCCCGTTCTCCGATGCGATTGAGATAGAGCAAAAATAATGCAGACTAGCGGACAATGGTTACGCCGCTTGTGCGAGATGGCAATGGAGATTTCAAATAGCATTGAATCTGCTGAGAGATCATGTATTCCACGATATGCTTTTCGATGATGAGCAACGAGTGTATGCAAGATAAGGTTTCGGCAAAGTCCTGCTTCAAAGATACCAGAAATGGAACATCGCAATGAAGTCATGTAATGGAGCTGGCTACTCTTGTGCTGGAGGCACAGTCAGTATCACATAAAGAGTCAACACCTTGATGCAACACATACCTAAGCGTGTTCAGCAAAACAGCACCTATTTATATATTCTTTAACTAAGACGTGCCATATCTTATCGTCAGAAAACATCAATAGGACATTGCTCATATCATTTATACAGTCTGTCCATCTAATTCATGTAATAGGACCTATCACTACTCAGATCCTGATGACAATCTTCCCTTGATGCTTGGTTCCATCGTACAGCGCGTCAAATGCAGTCTGTGAGTCTTCAAACGAAAATATACCAGGATCAACAATCCCTTTCAAACTGACGTTCTTCGCCTCCAAGAAATCACAAAGATCCTGGTGATCTTGTTTGGATCCTACCCTTATTCCCCTAGAGATCGATCATGTCAACACTTGCTACGTCAAGGCCTGGATTTTGCATTTTACATACCTTACAGTCAAGCTCTTTTGCAAAGCAGGAGAGAACATATCTGGTGTCTGGTCGACGTTGAACCCTCCTAGAAACCCGACCAAAGAAAGGACTCCTCGTCTTGCGAGAGCAGTTAGGCTTTGGGCAGCTTGACTTGGTCCGACATTGTCAACCACAACATCGACCCCGCGGCCATTTGTGAGCTTGAGAGCCTCTTCTTCCCATCTGGGAAACGTGCGGTAGTTGATGGTCTCGACTCGGCCTGGTTCTCCTGCTGCTTTTGCCAGGTCGAGCTTCTTATCCGACGAAGAAGTGATGATGGGCTTAATACCCGCAGCCAGACAGATTAACAATGCGAAAGAGCTCACACCACCCGTACCTGATGACATCTAGTCAGTGCCCCATTTAGTCCTCAATATGATCGAAATTCACCTTGGAGAAGAGCAGTGCCTTTATTCCTTGGCATAACCAGGGCATTCCATGCTGTGACACCAGCGCAAGTGATAGTTGATGCCTAGACACGCGCACAGTTAGCAGTGGGTCTTGGCATAGACAATTCTTCAACTCACCTCCTCCCAAGAAAGGTGCTTCGGCAGGTGGAACAACACATTGCTGTCAAACACGGCATATTCACGTAAAACACCATCGATATCACCTCCCAGAACTTTGGCTTTATCTTCGGTGCCATCAAAACAATTGTTGTCAAAGATTGGAGCAACTCGATCTCCAACTTTAAAGTCCTGAATTCCGGAGCCAACTTTCACAACTTCTGCCGCGCAATCACTGGCGGGGACTCCGCGATCAATGACCTCAACTAGGTACTTTCCGTGCATCATTGCCACATCTCGGTAGTTCAATGATACTGCATGGATCTTGATGAGTACATCATTCGGACCGAGTGTTGCTGGAATCTCTTCGGTGACTTGCTCGAGTGTGGTGGGTGTGGTGCCCACGGTGCGACGGAAGGCTTTGTAGGGTTTCGGGAGGGCTGCCATTTTGAAGTTTATAATCTACCGTCTACCGTTTGCAGGATCAGGTGCTTTGAGTATCCGAGATGTTCTTCCATGCAGGCAAGGGTCTCCATTATATACTCTGAAAATTTTCAAATTGCTTGCCATTGACGTAATGCCGAGGGACCATGCTGAAAAATATCAAGATTGTTGTTCAATTACATCTTGATATGAATGTACGGCCTTCCGATGCCGTTCTGATTACCAAGATTCCATACATTTATTATTCGGCTAATGAGTATCTTGAGCTTGTGGTTGAGCTACCGAGGCGCTATGAGGGTACTTTGCTGATCTCCCCACTTTAAAAATAACGAAGTAGCAGCCCTTCCCCCGCAGCTTCCTAGAAACAATGTACAAGTATCGTGAATCTCAGCTTTTGTACCATGGGTGCGTATCCTGGGACAAAGTGCAACTCACGCTGCCAATCGCTTATAGAACACATCGTTCCTTAGCATCCGGGCTCGTAGGACGCTCCTCGTGTTATTCAAGCAACATGGATACTTGCACACACTTGCAGCCTTGGCGGATCTGAATGACTTGGACCATTTCTATCCCTCTGGCTTGACGCTTGCAGACTACCACCTCCAGAAGTGAGAGCAATAGACCGCTACTTTTTCTCTGGGCTATGTGGTTCTTGTGTGAGGAGAAGTGGAGAGAGTGATATGAATGAGGAGGCAGATAGACTAGAGCGTATCTTGTGAATATCTAAAGACATTAGATATTTCCTTCTCAAGGTGTAAGAATACCTTTGGAATCAGACTTTAGGATGTTTCCATCTCCTAGTCTATCTCCTAGTCTATCGGGTTGAAAATGTGACGAGTATCTAAGGAGCAGAAAATCGACTGGTTGTGTATATGCCTGGATGGTTTGTGGGAATCCTTCGAACCAGAGACTACGTGATCCGGCGTAGAGAACGGACATTATTTCCGAAACTGGTAGCCGATGATCAAAAGTTCCTGATTTACTACCTTGCGTCAATAGTGTCTGTTGCTTCGAGACTCGACAGTGATTGAATGCATGTGTCCGACTTCATTCTATCCGTTGGTACCGAACAACAGAAAGTTTACTGAACAGCTTTGAGTGGCGTTATGGTACGGTGTGTAGCCTGTTAGCTTCTAGTAAGCTTCAGCTGACTATCAAAACATCTCGCAGCCTGGGATCTTAAAGTGTTGATGTTCCGTAATCATGAATTAGTCGAGCCAAATTGCTCAGAAAACTTCTTCATACGCAACTCGTCGTTTCAAGTTGCTACCATTCTCTTCCAATCTCAGTATAAGTACTCCATTGTATGCTCATCCACCGTTCCATATCATCGAAGTCTGGGTCCTGGTGACCTACTCGGGGCTGAGCACGAAGCTGATTCAGCCCTACAGCATGCATATCTAGTAGTCTCGCAGCTTGTCCAATAGTCTTAGCTCCAAGTTGCAGCTACAAGTAACCTTTTCAATGCATAAGACGGATCCAGATAGCCGACATTAAATCTCACATCTGACATCTCACTCCCCACATCTGACAACCGTCGCATAACCACGAGCTTGTCAACACCAATCATTTCTTGGCAGGGATCTTGGGTATCGACAAGCTTTGGATACCCGTCATTGCCGATTGAAGGAAAAGAGAAGTTTGATTCATACTCATATACGCGTACAGTATGCAAAGTGAGTCAGCATAGCTGAGCGGGTTGGTATTCCGACGGCAAGTCACTCGGGTTCTTGGTGTGATACAGCATCGTCACTACTCATCGCATCGGTTCTGTGATACCGATCATCGTCCGAGGCGTATGGTGGGGAAGTCAAGTTGATGATATATTACCACGGAAGACATGCCTAAGTTCTCACGGCATGCTGACAGGAATAAGCTTCAAGCCCCAAAGCTTGACATATAATTCCTCGAGAGCAGCATGAACTGTCCCTATCTTCATCTTAAAGTCCCCATCCCCATCTTGCTGCTCTCTAAAGACCAGAATTTCGTCTTTTGATTGCATCTTTCTCCCAATCTACAGGTCTCTAGAAATTACAGGAACATGCCTCACTCAAACCCTTCTTCCACTATCACACCCACGCCAGCACTGCCCCTCCTCTCCGAAACCCACGGCTCACCCCTCCCCGTCCCAAACAAATCGGTATTTGAGCTCTTCCAAGAATCATTTCGCAAGAATGCTCCTAATAAAGCATTAACATGCATGCACCAAGCACCTGATTATCTCTCCAAACTCCTACCTCCCTCATCGTCCAATACGCCAGAAGACGAATTTCTCCGTCTCACAGCTCACCAAAATGGTATTGATGATTCTAAGAGACCCAACGGAACAAATGGAAACTCGATACCACTTCCAAACCCCTCCGCCTCGCTGTACCTGTCCTGGACATTCGCCCAGCTCTCCCACGCTTCCCACAACCTCGCGATCTCCCTCCATAATGTTGGCATACTTCCTCGTCAAACAATCATCGCTCTCCTCCCGAACAGTGCAGCATTCCATGTCTTTTCCTACGCTGCACTAGAACTAAACTGCACTTTTGCGCCGCTGAACCCGAAAGTTGTGTCTAGCGGTCATGGACAGGAAGCGAAACATTTGTTTGGGATGTTGAAGCCTGCCGTCGTGGTTGTTGAAAATGGAGTGGTAGCGAGACAACTCCAGGAGGTGCTGGGACATGAAGCATTCGGGAGTGTAACCATTGCATTAGTTGCTGGCAGCGGTGAAGTCTCTCAAGAAGGCAAAGACAAGATTGAGAACGAGGACATTCCAAACGGCTGGCAAGATCTCGAAAATTTCGTGGTAGCCAACACCCACCATGAAACCTCATCCTTCAATCCCTCAGCCATAGAAAGAAAAGACTCCGATGTCCTCCTCGTCTTCACCACATCCGGCACAACTTCCCTCCCAAAAGGCTGTCCCTGGACCGCCAAAACCTACCGCTCAATCCTCTACTGCATAAACGAACTCCTCGACCTCTCCCCCACAGACACTGCCATCCCTCCCCGAAGCGCATGTTTCCACTCTCCCGCTCACCACGTAATGGGCTTCGTCTTCGGCTCTCCCTACCACCTCCCCGGCCTGCAAGTCGTGCACCCCTCCTCAACATTCACACCCTCATCCACCCTCGCCGCCATCCGCCACGAGCGCGTCTCAGATCTTGCAGCCGTGCCAGCCCTCCTGCACGCACTAGTCGAACATCCCGACCTCGCGAAGACAGATACGACATGTCTGAAATGGATGCTCTTAGGCGCGACTACCATCTTACCTGAGACGCTGAAGGTGGCGTATGAAAAGCTCGGGGTGGAAAGACCGGCGGAGGGATTCGGTATGACGGAGACGGGTCCGGCTAATACACCTCGCTTTCGAGATATTCCTCTCACTCCACCGGAGCGAAGTATTGCGGGACCAGTGGTACCCGGTGGCAAATCGCGAGTTTGTGACCCTGAGACGAAAAAGATCCTCCCTCGTGGTGTACCGGGAGAATTGCATTGTGGTGGGGACATGATTATAAGCGAGTACTGGACTGCAAGGGGTGAGGTAAACAAAGACGCTTTTTACACTGATGAACACGGCAAGTGGATCATGACGGGCGATCAAGCCGTTATGGAGGAGAATGGCGATGTGAGGATTGTGGGAAGGTATAAAGACTTGATTATTCGTGGAGGAGAGAATATCTCGCCGAGTTCTATCGAGGATATTTTCCTGGCGAGGTTCGACATGACGGCTGAAGTTGTCGGTGTTCCTGACGAGATTGCTGGCGAGATTCCAATTGCTATCCTCAAGAAGAGACCGGGACAGGAACTTGATATCTCGCAGCTCAGAGCTCTGCTTGTCAAAGATCTTGGGCCAGCTTGGGTCCCGGAGGAGATTCTTACGCTTGAAGATTTGGGTCTGGATGACTACCCACGAACAGCATCCGGAAAAGTACAGAAGAACAAATTGCGCGAAATTCTTCGCGAAAAACGAATACAAATACTCGGAAGCGTACAAGCCGAAAGCATACTCGATATCCTCAGCCGAGTCTGGCATAAGTTGCTGAGTCTTCCTGCCGGTACACTTACGCCTCAGACTTCAGTCCACGACTGGGCAGATTCGTTGATCCTCGCCCGATTCTCAGCCGCTTTACTACGGGAATCAGGACTGTTGATCAGCTTGTCCGAGTTAGCCGAACATGCTAGTATAGAGCAACAAGCCCGACTTCTTTCCTCGCGAGGGATAGCAAAGGCATCTTTCGCGGATATCGTTCCAAAGCGTGACGGTCCTCCCGGAGTAAATGACATCGCTCATGTCCATGGTGACGAAGAGAGATATCAGAGGACGATTCAGCTGTGTAACGAGACACTGGCACCTCTAGGCCTCGACTGGAACGACGTGCAAGACGTGATACCCATGAACGGCACACAAGAAACATTCCTCAAATACCGCCGTCCGCAAACCTCAAATCACAGACACGCATGGCTCTGCCCAGGAACAACTCTTCAAGAACTAGAGACAGCCATCATCGGCGCCGTAACCCACCACCCCATGCTCCGCTCCATGGCCCTCTACTTCGACTCTTCCACTCCCCTCCACGCCACCATCCGCCCTAGCCCAACCTGGTGGTCCCACTGCCTCACAACCGTCCCTCCCATCGTCAAAGCCACCGACCTCCCCACCCTCGTCTACAACGACCGCAACCTCGACTTCGCCTGTTTCCCCGGCCCCATGTTCCGCTTCGTGCTCACCCACGTCTCAGATTCGAACTGCGCAGGCCTAGTCTACCAAGGCCAACACTCCGTCTTCGACGGCGTCTCCTTGCCTATCTTCCTCGAAGATCTCGACACCCTCCTCGTCTCCTCGAATACAGTCTTAAAACCTCACGTCCCGTACAAAGCTTGGGCAGATAGCATGTACCTCCTCCAAGACTCAGCACTAGCGCAACAATCCGTAACATGGCAAGCCAAGCGTCTTCGCGACATCTCTCGCTACCCTGAAGCGCTCTTCCCGAAACAGATCGCGCCAGAATGGTTCAAAGGGAACTCAGAAGGCTGGATCGATATCTCAACCGGTAAACCGGGCCCACCACGTAAATTCCTAGACACAGATCCCGTAGGCGTGAAAGGTATTTCGGCTTTCGGCCAACTGCCAGATATCCAAGCCCTGAAAGTCAAGCACGGCATCGAAGGCTCGCAGATCGTGAAAGCTGCTTTGGCAGTCGTCACGACGCGGTATACCGGTGCGGAGTTCGCCATGTTCGGACAATCGCAAGCAGGGAGATCGTGGCCGTTCTTGCTGGACTGGCAAGTTGAGCGTATGCCGCCTGCTATGGACGTCGATGGACCCGCTGTGCAAGGAACACTTGTTCGGATCCCGGTACGTAAAGATGAGACGGTGCTAGAGATGATGAGGTTGCAGGAAGAGCAGAAGTTCTTGAATAAGCATGCGTATGCACCGATGAGACAGCTTGTTGCAGCGATGAATGAGGCGGTTCCTGGAGAGGGCGATTTCTTTGGTGATGCGTTTAGAAGACAGATTTTCAATTGGTTGCCGGTTGCGCCGTCGTGGAATATGGAGAAATTGGTTAATATGCAGGTCGAGAGTCGGACGGATTGTGGGGTGTTGTGGAATTGTATTATGATGGACCAGACGACGTTGAAGATGAATCCCACTTGGGATGATGCGCAGTTGCGGAGGGTAGAAATTGAGGAGATGATGAATGGGATCCTGAGGGTTGCGGAAGCGTTCGCGAAGGAGGAGAATTGGGTGAAAACTATTTCCCAGATTGTATAGAGAAACGCCGAATTGTTGATGTTGACACAAGTTATCCTATAAGTACAGTTCATTAATGCCATGATGCATGCCTTCGTATTTATACATTATCCCATGATCCTTGAGCGCTACCTGCTCTCTAACCCCGTTTCCCATTGCCTTTTCCTAACCCATTTTGACGGTTGTTTTGAACTTTACTTGCAGGTAGTGACCTTGTACTCGACGGTATCGTTGCCAGTCTTCCAGACCTTTGGCTTGAAGTCGAGGTAGACCAACTATTTGTCTGTCAGCACAAGCTCATTTCACTTCAATACACCTCCTCAAGACGTCAAGCACGTACCTCGCCCTTCTCGGGAGTCCAATCCCCGTTGGTATCACGATAGTAAACCATCTCTCCACTTGCAGCATCCTTGACCTCAACAGTGGTGTGGCTGATGGTGCCCTCAGTGCTCCACTCAATGTTATAGCATGTTGACTTGCTGACAAGGAAGGGCTTGGTGCATCGCTGGTTGCCGTCGGAGTCCAGGCATTTCTCTACGGCGAAGTCGAGGACCTTGCCAGATGATACTGTGTCGCCTTCTGGATGGTTGTTAGCATGTTGTAACGGGAGACTGGGGAACAGAGTGGATCGATGGGCGAGGTGGAGAGGAGAGGTACGTACTCTTGAGGGTCATGCAACCGGTCATGGCAAGACCGGTTGTGAGAATCTGTTGGGCTGATGGAATATACATTTTGTTTGTATGAAGTTTCGATGAGCGGATATGTAGATGGTTGTTGATTTGAAGGATGAGATGAAGTTGATGAATTGCTGATGTTGATGCTGAAGAAGAGAATGGAGAAAAGGAAATCGCTCACTTACATACCCTACCAAATAAGGGTCTTCCCTTTACCCACCGAGGCAACAGCAAACAGACGTCGTTGGGTTACTTGGGTCCCTTAAGCAATGACGACGGTGGCTGTAACAGGAAATCGAGACGGGAGATCATGACGACAAGAGATCTAGCCCAAGCCACGTGACGAGTCTAGACTTACTTCCGTTACGCTGCACTGCCTCATTACTTCTTTCGTTCGCAAGAGGGAAATATTTCAGCCTCTCGGGATGAAGGGAGAGAGGCACGATGTGTAAATCGCGCCTGGGCGTGGGACTGTTCCTTGAAATCTTGAAGCTAGGAAGAGGCGTTGGCGACGGCGTGGGGAAGTGGAAGTCTATGAGGGGTCTCACGGTTCAAGCCACGACCGAGTGAGTAGCTTCGGCTAACACAACTTATGTGCCCTTCGTACAAAGACCTCTCGCGAACAAGCGACAAGTAATTCATGAGGGACGGGTGTTTTGATATCGTCCACCATCCGTTCGGGGATTGAGAATCTCAAAATCCGGGGGGAACAAGGTTCCTGCATTAGCCTTTTCAGCCACACCAGAAGGGACAATGATGTTCCGATAGAAATGAATCCATTGGCACTGTGGCTGCTGACACAGCCAATGACATCCAGTCTTTGTCTGTGATCGGATTCCAGGAGTCGAGTGCATCCGATTTTGAAGATAAGAATGATACGGGAGAAAATGCATATATAAAGTCATTTCGCTCTTGAGCTAGGGACTTGATGTGACTTTTCTGCCGCTTGTTCGTGACGTTAGACGTACGCCTCGATAATTTGTTGTGTCGTCGGTCGAAATCGTCAAAAGGCAGTGCCAAATTCGGCAATTTGTTGACTTTCCAACCATCTCCCCAACCTCCTCACCAAAATGTCTTCCTTCATCAAATCCCAACTCTTCATCACCCTCCCCTACCCAACAAAAAGGTTCACCTCTCAAAGTATCATCGTTACCGGCTCCAACATTGGCATGGGTCTCGAAGCTGCACGCCACTTCGTCCGTCTCGATGCCGCGAAAGTCATCCTCGCCGTTCGAAGCACCTCAAAAGGCGACGCCGCAAAGAAATCCATTGAGGAGTCTGAGAAGAGATTCGGTGTCGTGGAGGTCTGGGAATTGGATCTCGCAAAGTATGAGTCTGTGTTGGCGTTTGCTAAGCGGGCGAAGAGCTTGGACAGGCTGGATGTTGTGGTGGGAAATGCGGGAGTATTCCCCTTTGAGTTTGCGATGGCGGAGGAGGATGAGTTGACCACTACGGTCAATGTTGTCAGTACGCTTCTGTTGGGCGTGTCGCTGGTGCCGAAGTTGAGGGAGACCTCAGTGAAGTTTGGGACGGTGCCTGTTCTGACTTTCACTGGATCGTTTACACATGCGCAGGCGAATTTTCCGGAGCGGGAAGCGGAGAATATATTTGAGAGGTTAGCGGATGGGAAGAGTGCTAAGATGAATGATAGGTATGTAGATTGCGTGCGAGGAGTTCGACTCAGCTTATATTATCTAGATATCCGCTCTCAAAGTTGATACAGCTGCTGTGTATTCGCGAGCTTGCCAGTGAGATTTCGAAATCCAGCAAGGAAGGCCGCATCATTGTCTCCACCATCAACCCCGGCTATGTCGACACGGCTATCATGCGAGAAGCAAGCTTTCCGTATTCAATTTTCCTTTTCTTCTTGAAGCATCTGCTGTCCAGAACGGCGGAACAAGGTGGTAGAACATTGGTCCACGGCGGGGAAGGTGGGGATGAGACGCATGGCCAGTATCTAGACGACTGCCATATCGGACAGTAAGTTTTCTGTTACTTTGTAGATGATCATGCTGATTCTTGTTCTAGAGTTTCGACATTCGTGACGAGCGAGGATGGAATGAAGACTCAGAGGCGGCTGTGGACTGAGTTGTCAGTCAAGCTGGAAAGAATCCATCCTGGAGTGATGAGAAACGTGTGAGATCCACGGTCTGCTCACGCATGTGCGTATATCTTGATGAGGGGCAAAGATTTGCTAGATTCTAGGAAGGAGTTCATGCTGCTTTTCTTTCCTTCCTAGCCGTCTCAAATATGTTTCAGTAACCCTTTCGACCAAGAACAGAGTCCAACTTAGAATGGTGCTAGAGCGAGCTGGTCCAGACTCTTTCTCCACATGCGTACGATCCGTGGGGGCTCATTGAGCCTATTTCCTCAGTCAACACAGAAACATTCCTCTTGTCGAAAGTCCCCATCAAAAGTGTGCCGATGCTCCGTAACAGTATCCAACTCATTACCCACTTCAGCCTGTCCAACCCACTTTCGCACCATGAGCTGTCTCTGAAACCGACAAAAATATACGCCCCTTTCTGATTCAGCCCAACAACAAGCACAGCACGGATATATGACTGGAACATCGATCCCGTATGATTCAAAATGATAGCCCCATCTGAAAATGTCCCACCACGTATCCCCTCATTATCGTAGAAGAGGAATGTGATGTCTGCGCCCTCGCGCACAAGATAGTCTTGTTCCAAATTAGGAAAGTGCAGGTCGTTCTCGGATATGATACAGCTTCTCTTGATGCGAGGCCCTTCCTCCGTTAGTGACGCAGTATCTTCATCAGGACTATCGTTGAAGTCTTGCGAATCTTGTTCTAGGAAAGTGCTTGGAGCCCACCGAAACCCGGGGGTCTCCATTTTCGGACTCCCGAGGAATAAAAGGTCTGGTGGTAGAACAGGGAGCGATCGATAGATGTTCAACATAGTTGGGTAGGGCCTATATTGCTCAAGAGGCAGGCCTAGCATTGTTGCTAGGCAGATTGGTTCATCTGTTGGGACGGTGACGCTTCGATGACCCATGTCGACGGTAAGATCCCTGTGAAATTTGGAGAGTAAGTTCTGTGACAATCAAGCTTGCCCAGCAAACTCTGCTGGAACTATGATCATAATTCTCGAAGCAAATAGGGCGGAATCTCCCAAATCACTTACATGAATCGTCGTGTTAGATGATCTTGCTGAGCAAAGTGTAGTCGTATGGCGACGGTCGCCGGCTGACTTATATCTCCAAGCACAAATTCACCAGCTGAGACCTCATCGACATCACAAAAAGTCGTCACAGACACCGCATTTTTTTGGTGTTGGCCAGGACTAGGACTTAGTCTATAGCGCTTAGTTCCATACAGAATCAATTATCACTTCTCCATTTTTGAAAGTTAAGACCAGTGAGCTCAAAGCCGTGGTAGAGACCAGCCCGCGCACCGAACCTTCCAACCTACTAAACTACCAAAGCTAGCAACCCACAAACCTGCCACGATCACTTAAATCTGCTTTATTCAGTTCATTTTCTTCATCCATCCGTATCAGCTTATCATAATCTCTACAAATCGCTCATCATGTTTGCCGCAACTATGATGATGAATCAACCAGCCTTCCTACGCGGTGGCATCAGAGCCAAATCCAACACGAAGTCATTCCTTACTTCTTGTTTCCGCAAGCTCGCTTGCAAATCCGACGTCGAAGAGACACCCGAAGAAACCAGGGCACGACTTTCCAAGGAGGAAGCAGCCTCTGAGGGATATTTTCGCAGGGTCAAACGCTGCCCACATTGTCAGATTGGGCATCAGCGACGCGGTGCTTGCCACGCCATAACATGTAATTGATTTCTCTTTCCATCTCAACCTATTACCTCGTCGCCCCTCCAAAAGAGAGATGTACTGGATTTCTATTCATTCTTCCTTTGGTCTATCAGAATAATTGATCACGAGACTGACGATATGTTCTTACTCCATCCAGGTCTTTGTGGCGGCATATTCTGCTACGAGTGCGGTGCAGCTACACACCCTTCCCTCTCGCACCAAGGGAGCTTATCGAACCCGTCGAAACACTCGAAGAACTTCAAGCACGCAGATCACGACAGAGAGATGAAGTCTTAGCTTCTGAGCGGTATATACGGGAAAATACGAAAACCTGTCCCAAGTGTCATATGGCAGTGGAGAAGACGGAGGGGTGTCATCATATGACTTGTACGTTCTCCTCTCTCTTCACCACCATCTGGAGTGTTCCCAACACTTTGAAGCCGACCCCAATATTCAAGTTCAAGATTCAACATTCGAAACTTGGGCTAATGGAAATGCAAATATAGGTCGCTGCAACCACTCCTTCTGCTGGCTCTGCCTCGCCAAATGGGAACAATCCGTCTACCAAGACTTCCACTATCCAACCTGATCTCTGTACCCACGCGAACGCGAACAAGAAGTCTTTCCGATTTACAGGTCGAATGTTTCCTGAGTTCTCGGCACCTACCTCCATAGTCCACCATGCTCAGGACCGACGTCAGACAAGGAGCTAGAACTAGTACCAGAACCAATAGGAGACTGGAATTGATGCTGGGTTTCAGGACGGTTGAATGTCCAGTCACGTTCAGGGATGGGGAGTATGTGAGATTGGTGGAGAGGGAGAGAGGAGCTGAGAGAGAGGGGGAGAAGTTGGGCGATGTGTGGGGAGGCGATCTTGATGAGTGGCTTCGTCAGGTTACTGAGCGTTTAAACACACTTAAGAGGGAGGCCTGATTTGGCGGTATATACGAGTGAAGCAGCTCCAGCCTAGGGAGCCGAGGATCCAATGGTGAGATGTGAGAGGGCCATAAGTCGGACGAGGAAAGTGGTTGAGTACCGGTCGCGAACTTCCATGTTTTGAATTCCACCTAGGTCAGAGAGTCAACGATTATAAGAATATGTCTTTATTCTTTGGTATTTACTCGCTCAATAGTTGCAAGTCATTAAACACGTAGCTGCCGCAGAGCCATCCGTACCGTAAGATACAGTAGATAGGCATCATTTACTCACTCACTGAAAACCTCCAATCTCCACATCACGAGACATTGAGAACACAAAGAGCACGACGGACTTCCGGCCGTATGGCTGCTCAACACTTCAAAGACGAAGTCTTAATCAACAGGAAAGCCAAATGTTATATTTCACCCGAGATCCCGGCTCGCAGGTCGAATGTCGTTCAAGAATTGAGTCTTGTCCAAGCAGGAGATGAGAGGGCTGACTTATTATATTATCTTGACAGCATGCCTGCTATCCAAATCAGATCCTCAGCTGGATAAGCTCACTTAACAGGAGAGAGCTTTCCCTGGAGCTATTAGTCTGGTTATAAGAGAATTTCCACATTCACCTCTACCGAAATCCGAAGATCCCAGTTGCTCACTCCTCGCCAACCTATAAGACTCGTTGCTTCTCTCTTCGCCAACCACTCAACCACTCAACTCCATTCCGGTAAGAATGCAGAAAAAGTCTGGAGTTCGACGACGATTCTGCGCTTGCCTGAATTGGACTTCTCAGCTGAGTTTACAAAGCTCCTTGCCAGAACGTAGGATTCTTTTTCATGGTGGACTTAAAAGTATAGGCAAGGTTGCGCGTTAAGTTACTAGATGGAGTACAGCAAGAGCTGATGGGCGGGGAGATGGTTTTTCTTTTTGAAAGCAGTGTAGGAAGTGACGGTGAAGGGGCTACTAACAGCGAAATGTGGAACTCCAATGGGTCAGGGGAATGAAAGTCGGATATCAAGACTTAACCGATTACTGTAGAACTTAACAAGTATAACTTGTCGGCCTCTTGGAAAGACGCCAAAATATCTAGATCCCAAATTGTTGCACAGCACCGTGGCTTCCATGACCTGGCAGTAAAGCTGATCGTCGACTCATTGTTTCCACCATTAGGAGGAAAGGTCCCTTTCACATCTATTAAAATTATAGTCCTGCGCCCGCAGCACTTGCCTGATGTAAGAAGTGAATTTTTAGGCCTGTAAATTCCGACCGTATCACTGGGAGAGTCAGTGGTCGTCGTCAAATAGAAACCGTACACAATTCAAACGATAAACATTATGATCTATTCTGTTCTATGTTAATCACTCACCCTAGGAGTCGAACTTCCACTCCCCCTTCCCCTCTTGACCGTCTTCGGTATCCTGCCCAAATACACCCAACTCAACGCACTAACCACAACACACAATCCCGCAACAACAGCATTCATATTCCCATACCCAATCCGATCCCGCAATCCTCCAGACACCACCGGCCCAACTGTCAGCCCAGCGCTAAACACCATACTACTAACAGCATACAATTGCCCGTACGGACCCTGCTCCCCAAACAGCTCCTCATTCGCAAGATGGAACTGCTCGACCACATAACTCGCTTCCACGATACTAGGCGACGATAAGGTCGCCAGGCCGAGTCCGCAGAAGCTCAAAATGGTAGCCATCTTTGTGATTTCGGGGGAGCCCCCAGCGTGTGGGATGCGGAGGAGGATGAGGGGTACGGAGAGGTAGAGGAGGCCGAAGGTAGCGAATATCCTGGCGCCATAGCGGTCGACGCCGCGGCCTGCGATGGGACCGAATACCAGGGGAGGGAGAATCAAAGGTATGAATAGCAAGCCTGCTTTTAGCGAGTCAAAGCCGAAGAGTTCCCAGGACTCGATGACAATCGTGGAGTCGAAGACAGCAAGGAGCGTAGCTTGCGTGAACGCCACCAGTTGTGCCACTAGAAGTCGCGAATTACCCATGCAGTATAGAATCGGGAAGTTCTTGATCCAGGCAGGCTGCTCCTTGGGTATTTTCCATTTTGCGAGCTCCTCCTCCTTGGTATTCCCATTGCTGAGCAAAGGTGATGTCTCGCCATCTTCGGAATCCGTATCTTCGCTCCCGCTCGAATAGTCCACTCCATATGTAACGGCAACCTTCTTCTCAATAACCACCAACCGCATCAAGAAGTCAATAACAAGCAGTCCAAATGCCGTGCCAAAAACCGCTCCCGCCCCAGCTTTCTTAAACACCAGACCTCCGAACACAGGAGCAATCAATTCCCCAACACTGATCAAGCTGAATATACTGCCGATTGTAACACCCAACTTGCCACTCCCCACGGTATCCATTACCATCGCTAATCCAATCGTCCACACCACACTGGCACTTATCCCCTGCAGCACACGCGCCAACACCAGAACCCAAATCGTCTCTCCCAAAAACAACATCGCCGTACTTCCAAACAGCGCCGCAAGCCCAACCAAGAAAGGCGGCTGTCTCGATGCCATCTTATCCGCAATGACGCCCGCCACCATCGAGAAGAGGACTTGCGACCCTGCATAGGCTGCGAGGAGCAGGGAAGTATAGTATTGGACCTGGTCGTGGGGCACGCGGATGCGGTCGATGAGGATGAAGGGGAGGATGGGCACGATTAGGCCGTAGAGGAAGAGGTCGGTGAACATGCCGATCGTGACGGTCGAGAGGATGAAGAGGGTGTTGGAGCGCCATTTTAGGCCCCAGGGCGTATCGGAGGAATCTGCTGCCATGGTAGGTATGCTTGAGAGTCTACCTGCAGGTAGAGAATAATGTAGACAAGCTGCAGACACAAAATCAAGGTGGAGAGGCGGGGTTCAGGAATGCCCAATTAAAATAAAGAAAAGCGAATTATAAGCCAAGGTAAGAAATCAGATCCAGATCCTGCGCGCCTCTCTCGATTCTGCGCTGCAGAGGCATCGATTTCCAATTGTCGATCTGGCCAGAAGGATAGGACGATTGAGTTGTGTTGCGGTGTGCTCCCAGGAATTTAAGAGGCGGGATGAAAAAGTTCCTGTTGGACGAAACTTATTTTTGCTTCGGCGAGCATTTTTGGGACGAGAGTGCGTCATGCATTTGCTCATTGGACGACTCGGTTCGAGTCCGACGCGGGACGAGCCGCCGCTTGACTCTATATGGTAAGACGTGGTCTGGATGGGTCTTTCTTCGTAAACAGTTCCTCTGGCCTTCTAGATCTGCTTGGTCGCTTACATACGGATAGAGTCAATTCCAACACCAAGACTTTGAGCAGCAGACCAATTCCGTAAGGTTAAAAGTTCCACCGACTTACAGGGCTGAGAAATCCCAGCATCACAGGAACGCGATGCGGATAAACGACGGCAAAACTTCGGATTTGACTCATGCCAAGAAGATGTTTGACGATCATGATCATCCCCACATGTCAGCACAAATAGCGGCGCGATTTTCCCGCCTCACCCCCACTTCTCTCCTCTTTTCAGTATCCAATTCTGGGGAAGGGAAAACAGTTACTGGCGCGAGAAAAAGAGCGAGAGATATAAGAGGTCTGGTCTCTCATCTCTTGGATCGTGAATCTTGATTCCATCCAATCCTTCTCTGTATCGGTTCAATTTCAGTTCAGCCATCATGGCAACCATCACCATGACCCAAGCCGAGGCTTCAAATGCTGCTGGCAATGATAATGGCATTGAACTCCAATCCTATCCTCCCTCTCAAACACCTTCAGATAGGAAACTAGGGATTACAGATCTAGAAGAAATAAGACAAGATTCCAGTCCCTCCATCCGAGCTGTCGACATCAAGCAACGATGGAACTCTCCCGGTGGCAACAAATGGAGAGTTTTCGCTACATTCTGGTCTTTCTTTGTAGTTGGCATGAATGATGGTTCATACGGTGTAAGCTTCACCACTCAATAGCAATGCCAGAATAAAGATGTTGACGAGAATACCTCAGGCTTTAATCCCACATCTAGAACCCTACTACGATCTCAACTACACCATCGTCTCACTCATCTTCCTCTCCCCCTTCGCCGGCTACTCCCTCGCCTCAATCGCCAACAATCTCGTTCACGTCCGGTTCGGACAGCGCGGTGTAGCTTTCATGGGACCACTGTGTCACATTGTAGCCTACGTCGTCGTCTCCATTCATCCTCCTTACCCCGTCCTAGTCGTGATGTTCATCTTCGTTGGCTTCGGAAATGGTCTCATTGACGCTGCTTGGTGTGCCTGGATAGGCAACATGGCGAATGCGAACGAAGTGCAGGGCTTTTTGCAAGCTTCGTATTCGCTGGGTGCGACAGTTTCGCCGTTGATTGCTACGGCGCTGATTGAGAAGACCGGGGCGGGCTGGTATGGCTTTTATTATATCATGGTAAGTCTCGCTTGACCCGAATCGCATTGGAGGGAAATATGACTTACGGAAAACAGATCGCCGCTTCAGCATTGGAATTTGCTACTTCGTCATTTACTTTCTGGAAACAGACTGGTGCAGTGTACGAAGCTGAGAACCCACGCGATCCCGACTCGAAGACAGGACGAACACGTGAGGCCTTGAAGTCGAAAGTAACCTGGCTGTTCTGCTTCTTCGTGTTCGGTTATGTCGGTGCTGAAGGTAAGTCCCCCTTCCTTATCCTTCTTCCAATCCCACGGAGATCTCATGGCACTAACAACCAACAGTCTCACTCGGCGGCTGGATCATAACCTTCATGACCAAAGTCCGCGGCGCCAACCCCTTCGCCTCCTCCGCAACCTCCACCGCCTTCTGGGCCGGCATGACGGTTGGCCGCCTCCTGCTCCCCTACCTAACCTCCCGCCTGGGCGAGTACCCCTCCGTAATAATCTACCTCGGCCTCTCCTTCGGCCTCGAACTCATCTTTTGGCTCGTCCCATCCCTCATCGTCTCAGCCATCGCCGTCTCCCTCCTCGGCGTCTTCATGGGCCCCATGTTCCCCACTGCCATCGTCATGGTGACGAAACTCCTGCCGAAGGATCTCCATGTTGGTTGTATTGGGTTTGGGACTGCGTTTGGTGGGAGTGGAGGCGCCATTTTCCCGTTCTTGGTAGGGGCTATTGCGCAGATAAAGGGGGTGAGGACACTGCAGCCAGTTATTTTGGCGTTGCTTGTGGCGATTGGGATTCTTTGGGCGTTGTTGCCGAGGAAGAAGGGGAAGGGGCATGGTGGGGAGGAGACGCCTAGGGTGGAGAACGAGAGGGAGCTTTGAAGGGTTTACATCTTTGAAGGAAGAGGAGGCGATTGCGGTTTAGTCGTTGGACAAAATTTCGTGGGCAGAAACGAGAGCATTTAAGGGGATTGCGGCCGATATCAGAAGGACCTTCCACAAGGAGAGGTGGGAGTTGTAAGGCACAAACTTGCATTCAAATACTGCCACGAGCACCGAATAACAAAGTTCTCTGCCTTCAATATCATACACTCCGGTCGATCTTCAGAGTATTGATTGCCTGATAGTCTCATATTCTGGGGAGTGTCGCCATCGTTTTCACATACTAAATACCGCGCGCTTATGGCTGGACTTTCCGTACTCCCGATCTACGTTCGCGAAGTCAGAAATATTTATCTTCTTTGATCGAACTATGTTCTCCCTCGACTTGGAAGTGCGGTGGGATCTGTTGGCATATTTATGAGCCCTCTTGTTTCTCTGATAGGTAGAAGTACAGTTGATACGGAAAACCTAAGCGACAGAATGAACAGAGCTGACACCGACAAAAACATTGCGACAATATCAACTTCTGCTACTCAGCTCAGCGGACTATATCAACATACCGATCATCTTGTGCTAACAATTGCTCAACTGTGGCTTCACTTTTAGATTACGAACGCAGAAAACAGCATATCGCGATCGATACCTGGTGCTCCGCAAGTAAAAGAGACTGAACGGAGATTTCGTCGATTGCGCGATTGCAACAGATGAAACACCTCATAGCTGCTGAAATAATTCTTGAGCACCTCACTTAGTCTACTTGTGGTGAATAGCTTTCCTTAGGATGTCCGAGTTCCTTCGCGAGTTCCTTCGCGAGTGAAGTGGTCAAGTGTCACGTCAGAACACTCGGAGCTACGTCTGAGCTACGTCTCTATTTCTTATCAGCCAAAAATACTACCTCAGTAGCTATATATTACGACTATCTCAGTGACGAGAACTTCAATACTGAAGAAGAGACTACGACCAGAAATGGAACAGGTGTTTTTTTTTTATCCCGGGTCCCTTGAGATTCGTCGGGAATGTATGCTGTTAATTCTTTGCGCATCTGCAGTATATGCTGGAGCTCGAGAAGACTATTGAAGTCCTTGGAAATTCAATCTGGATTTCCAAGTTTGATTGACTTTTCCCACAGTAATCACTTGTGGATTGACAAAAGTCTAAAACTAATTTGGCACTTTAGGCTGAAAATGAACTAAGGGTTGGTAAGTCTGAGACTTGAAACTCTCTGTTACTGCTTGTAACGGAGAAACACTTGATCAAGTAGTACTTCGCACCTTGTCTATCTTTATCTCTTCCAATCCCATGGAACTTGGTCGAATCATTTTCGTCTTGCTGTGTGCTGAATGATCAAAAGCTTGCCATCGACCTATAGAGGCAGCTAGACAAAGATCATGCACGTGGCATTTTCATCCTTCGTCCTCTTCATACTTTGGCGAAAGCATATCACAAGGAAATCTTCTGAAGTGAACCAAAGAGATTTGTTCAAGCCTGGTAAGCCAAAAAGTACTGGGAAATATCAGCTGCTCTCCACCGAAAAGACAACACGTGAATGCGATCCTGACCGTCGAATCCCATTCAGAGTTTCATACGGCGCTATATAAAGCTCCATGCTCCTCTGTAGTACAAGACGCAACTAAGAATGTACTGTTCAATGAGAATCATAAGTTGGAAGTACTGGTACTTCAAATATTCTAACTTTGGCTGAGAATGGAAGGAACGATTGTCTTACAGGAGCGGAGGGGGAAATTAGTATTGAAGAAAGTAAGCGAAAGGTCATTCGATGCTAAGTGGACGTTTGCCGCGACGTCAGGTAGGAATGGTAAGACTCTCGGTTTTGACAGCGGCTTCTTGCGCGAAAGTGAAATATTCAGAAACGTGTGACGAGTCTAAGTCTACCCATCAAGGCGGAGAATATCGATTACGAAGTTGATGAATCGTTAGCCTTTACATTCGATAGTATATCTCAGCACTGTGTAAGCTCCACAGAACAATTGCGTGGCGTTCGTACATCTTTCGCGTGACAGCGTAGATCGACGAGCAGCATGACCACTTTTGGAACCGTTTTAAACTACCAATCTAAAGAAGATTCATAGAATTTGAGATACCAGATCGATTCTACGAGCGTGAGCTGATAATTTGACCTTTACTGGTCGGCGGAAGCACTGTCAAGAGAAGCATGATGCATGAAGTAAAAAATTGGTATATTGCGACACGTCTAGCTACTGGTACAACTTTAATTTCCCGAGTCTGAACCCCCAAAATGCATAAGTTCAACCAAACACCAGAACCGATGCACCAAAAGTCCATATTTTGAAAGAGAAGCCAGTCCATCGGCAATCCACTAGAACAAAGCCAAACCAGCAAGCAAAACCGCACCAGCCATCCCACCATTAACAGCAAGTCCAGCTGCCGAATTACCAGTCGAGGTTGGGCTAGCCGAAGCGGAAGTACTACTCTCAACTGCAGAAATGGCAACTGTTGACGCTGCAGAAGCCGTGGTGTACGTAGTAGCATAAGTACTTGGATAAGTCGTAGTATAAGTACTCTGCTCCCCAATCACGACAGCAGTGACCGTCGCCGTGACCGTAGTCTGCACCGTCCTGGTGGTCGAAATAGTGCTGAACCCCGTCGCGGCACCAGACCCCGAGCCAGAAGCAGAAGCCGACGACTCCGTCCCATCAGCAAGCTTCAAGATACCACCTGCTGCTCCGCCGGGTGGAGAGGTTGATGCAGTGGCATTCTTGGCGAGGAGAGCAAAGGCTTCGAATGTGTTGCCTGTTTGGGGTGCGTTGATGGCTGCGACCATGCCCGTTTGACAGTGGTTGCCTTGCCCGCAGTAGAGCCAGATGGGTTTGGTGTCTTTGACGGTTATGGTGAAGGTGCTTCCGGAGGGGGAGTTGGCTGTTGGGACGAAGGAGGAGAAGAAGCCGTTTTCGAGGGGGTGGCAGGGGTCTGCGAAGGAGCTTTGTGTTACGGTGTGGTTCTGAGAGATGTTAGATTTTGAAGGAGAGGCTTTATTGGGGGGGATACAACGCACCTTTGGGAAGAAAGAAAACTCGATGTTGGTGCCAACTTCGGCTCTTATGTTGTTTGGCGAGTAGACGAGTCCACCCTTGCCGACTGTCACCTGGATCGTAGTACCTTCCTGCGCGGTAGCAGTAGCTACCACGGCAGCAAGGGTGACGAGAGTTGATGAGAAATACATAGTTGTGGAGAGTGTATGAGAAAGTATTCTTGATAACAATGAAATGAAGTTTTTGCTTCAATAGACAGATATTATGAGCGTTGAGTTGAGAGCGTGACTGTATAGGTAGTAGGAGTCGAAGGCGTATTGTGAATGGATATGAGAGAGAATGAGGGGATTATTCTTGGGTCAAGGACTTCCTTTATACACCTGAATAACGTCCTGGAATGAAAGACAGGTACCACACCAACAACAAGGCAGTGAGATCCAAAATAAAAAGTTCGCAGGCCCAGGGTATTTTGGAGAAATGCTGCATCAAATGGCTGGGCGGTAGCGCTCGCTTGCACAGCCTGATGCTGTTGGGTGTGGCTGTTCCAGGGGTCTGGTCTTTCTTTATCGCCGGATGTAGAGAGGCCCGATGACTGAACGCTGAATAGGCCTGTAGAGCGGCCGGCTGATTTGCCTATACCATCCAGGATTAGATGTGGAATATGGAATTGTCATAGAAATGAATAGACTTCAAAGGATCAATAGGGTGGGGTGCAGAAGATTGTCAGCGAGTAAGCTCGTCCCGAATCACACCCAGCGATGACATGAATTGATGCCACTCCACAAACCCCCTACATACGAGTCAACTCCTCGCGAGATTCCTTTCTTTGTTTATGGTGTCGCGACATCGAAATCGTGATGTTACTGGGACAACAAAGAACTTGAAGTGGCAGAGAAGAAATTGAGTTGGGGTGCCCGCAACCGGCAGTGGAAAATCTATGAATAATCTTGAAACAAGCGAGGCTGGGCAAGGATCCGAAATAGATTTTGTTCCTGTGTGGCGATCAAAATAAAACACGCGCGCCTATTCAGCCAGCGGCCGACTTGACGTCCAATCATTTCGCGATTGTTTGGTAGGGCTCAAACATGTTGGTTCTCTCATCGCGTCGACGAGGAAACGAAACTAATTCCGGCTCCTTGTGCAGATGGCATCGCGTCTGCGTTGGGGTGTCAGTTCGTGGAAGCTTCGAAATGTGGCGGAATGTTTGTTGAGTTGGTCCGGTCACGTGCTTCTTGACACGGGCACACCAGGGTGAGGCTTGTGTCCCTTTGTTTCAGCAGGGCGAACGGAAATGTACCAATCCGAGGACGGGAAGGATCAGGCTGAGCTGGATGAAGTGTCTTCCGGTTGCTCTATGGCTGGGGTTCATTTGCCCTGTCCTGCTGAGAGCCTTGTGAAGTCATGGTCAGATTTTCGGCGGAATCTTCCCTGGACATTTCAGCGCCAGCCATGATGTGATCGACTTTAACTCCTCTCTTCTCTCCCTCTCAGGCTACCTCAGGGGTCTTCAGGGGGAAAATTAGGGTTATAACACATAAGTTCCTGAAGTCCTGGCATTGTCTGACCTGGGGAGTTTTTCTCGTCCACCAATACCGGTCCCGATCTGCGATCTGCTTGGTGAGATGGACTTCGAGTGAACGAGAGCTACAAAGCAGGTTCGGGCCGTCATCATACCGTACTAATCTACAAGCTGGATCGAGTTTGGTGCATTTGCAGCACTCTGGCGTTTTCATGTCAATATTAAGAGCCACTTCGCTCGAGGCCTAGAATTGCACATAAGTAGCCAGCTCGCGATATGCCGAGAGGGTAACGCGTCTCGAGCGAATCAACTAAGGAACCTTCAATATGCCAATGGAGATCACAGTTCCACTAACTCGGGCATCGCCTTGTAGACGCTGGCGCTATGAGTTTGACAGTCTGACAGTCTATACAATCGCAGGGAGCGTGTGAGATAACTGAAGAAGACCTCTTGCAGAAGATTCGTTTTTGGAGCTGTTGTCACCTACGTTTTTGCTGTCGAGATCAAAACCTTGAGAGCAACTTCCATCTTCCTACAAAAACCATCGAGGGACTGTGAAAACGATATCTCTGTGAACTGAAGTCTAGCAACTGCAACGCCATGTTTTTGTCCTGTTCACGAAAAACCTCTCAGTCTCGTACTCGATCCCTGTCCAAGTGTCAGCTGGTGGTTAACTTTGACTCTTCGATCGATTAACAATAATTTTGCTATATATAGTTTGCGAATGTTCTGGTCCTTACTGGCGACAGAGCATGTTCGGTAGGGAGCTGAAAGCTCGCTTGTGCGCCCGGCGTCTTCAAATCTGAGCTTCTCCAATTTTTTTGAGTCTAGGAATCTCAATCATTTCATAAGCGGGTCAACACTCTGCAGTATAAATGAACAAGCGAAAAAAATCCTGACACACATAACTTCAGGACAAAAAGATGTGTGCTACACGTTGTTACCAATACAGCCAAGCCAACCCACCGTCTTCTCTCGGGGGGAGGTACTTGCTAAGATGCTTCGAAAAATCTCGAAACTCTGCTTTCCTAAATCGAAAACAAACCGTGCCACTGTCTCGTAGAACCATTCGCCGCATCGTAGGAGTCTGACAGTAGCCGAGCTGGTTGGCTGTGGAGTCACAAGTGACAACACCAACTTTTCACCATCGTGAATTTATGGCAGGCAGGATTCACCGTCCAAGCAAAGATAATTTCTTGTTTGCCGGTTGTCGTTTGATGCTAGCTCTGTATCAAGGCCTAGAAGTCGCGTAGTCCATGTGTGACGAGATGTGTTGTGTTGTGGTGTTGATGTTCGTATCACTGCCAGGAAAAACCTGGACGAGGTCGAACATGAGGTCAGCTGCTGGCGCCTCTAGCCTGCACAGTCATTGAGACAAATGAATTAATTGAACCATCCATCTCTCGGCTTTATACTCGAAGCAACTTGCTTGCAACAATATGCTAATTCGAAGTACGACGACCCAGATAAAAGTGAGCAAAAAGAATCATCAACATCGAAAAGCGACATTAAGCGATCCGGACAGAATTGAAAGTAAACAAACAGAAAATCAATAGGAATACACCTCAAGGCTTCTTGAACGTTCAGCTGATCATCCATTCTAATCTGGGGAGATATCTGTAGAAGAATCCGTGGACCTTTTGGAGCATGGGGAGTGTGCTCGGAATCGCGGGAGGTCATGAAGCTTAATCATGGTAGGTTGTCAGTCTTGGCGCAGCCCCTGAATCGTAATAAGCGAGGTAATGAAGGAATCGAGATACAAAGCATTGATTGTTCATTACGTATTCCTATGGGCGAGATATGTGATCGTCTGGAATTCGCGTTCCTTGAGCTTATGGAAGAGTCGGTGAAGTAAGGCAAGGAAATCTGTGGAGCGAGGCATGGTTGTAGGTGTGGTTCGGCAAGGCGGTCACGTTGATGCGCTTGACCCGATTTGCTCAAGCGACTTGCCAGCAAGTGCTCTTCCACCAGAGTCAACCATCGTCAGCCTGGACGTCTCCAGATGTCGGCAAGTTCCTAGCATATCAACTCTGTCTATCCAGACAAGTTGGATTAATATGAGGAATGATTGCGCTCGGTCTCGAAACTACTTTTATGACCTAGGCGAGAGCTCCTGAATTGTTATTTACAGATGCGAAGACCCCCTCTACCCATCAAACAGTACCATGCAGTACTGCAGAACCACAACCAATTAACATTATGATCATACTACTCGTATCATTCAATACTTCGGAAGATCCTTAAATAATTATATCGCGTCATAATCATTTTTTGTTTTGTCCAATCGAAGAATACCCCTGATTTCAAATTCGAGGCTGATCTGCCAAAATGCGGCTCTCCGTTGTTTATTTTTTCGGAAGTCTTTCATAAGCAGTCCGGTGAATCAAAAGTATATGAATAAGTACTCTATCGAGAGTGCTAATCGAGCACTTCTCGAGTGCAAGAAAAGCTTTCTCTGATATCCCCGTTGTCGTGGCTTTCGGGCGAAGTAAGAAAGTGATGGGGGAGTTGTCCTGCTCGCTAAACGCAGCTTGTTCACTCCCGCACTTGCGGTACTACCCTGCTAGCGTGCATCCATCTCCTTCCCGATGGCCAAAGTCCAAAACTCTTCCTCTTCTTTCTTTAACCCACTACCCAACGCGTCGTGAACAACCACCAGCAACCAGCATCAATCCCACCATCCGAGGCCCGGAACTGCATGCGCCTCGCATAAGTCGCTTCGAGGACAACAGACGCGTCGAGAGCCTCCATCTGTAAGTGCCAGTTGATATACAACCCACTGCCACGAGGGCTACGCAATCGAGCCTGGGCACTCCCCTGCGACTCACTTCCACTCTCGATTCAATCCACCATTCACTTCCACCATATTTCCCACGGCCAGAAAGCTCTACAGAGCTAAATATAAGTTCTGCGGAAGGGTACATCGAGTCTGACATTCCACTTTACCCCAGGTTCCCCCACCCCGGTCAGCGTTCTTTGAACGCAATAAGCCGAGATCATGGTACAAACTCTCTCCTTCCGGCTTCTCAAAAGACATATGCTAAGATATAAAGGTTCTCTTCAAGCGGAAACCAGTTCAATACATATCCTCGCCGGTGGTTGAGAGTGATGATACCGAGGTACGGATACTGATACGGGAGGCGGCGCAAGAGCTGATACGGGATACAGGTGTGGATGATCAAGGAAACAAGAGAGATTTTCACGGACTACGAGCAATATCTGGCAAGGTATGTGACCAGGTTGAACATGTTAACTGGCTTTGCTGACGTACCTCCAGAATCGACTTTTACAAGCAGGTTAGTAATGAGGCGCCTTAGACGCGTCGCAGATGCCCTCTAACAATATTCAGCGTCGGTTCATATGTCAAATCACCGGCCACTCGGGACTGAACTTTTTCGAGGCGTTGAAGAGTGAGGTAAGGAATTTCCAAGGATATTGCGGCCAGGCGCAACTAACACTGTCCAGCTCGCAGGCGCACAAGAGGTTGAAGAGGCTTTCCCAGAGGCACTCAAGGACCCAATTCTACGACGAGTACAATTCCAAACCATCTCTCGAATCGATACTCTTGTCGACCTAATTTTCGACGAGTTCCGCTCCGATTACTACCCAGGCGAGGCTGTAACTGTACATGTGGTGACAGGCGAACGACTTACGGGAACTGTGAGAGACAAGACACGCTTTGGCCCAAAACAACTACCAGATGGGACTGTGAACCCGCCTTTTTCGAGATACTTTGTCAGTCTCGACAATCGCCCAACAGAGGAGGCTGTGGTGGATGATGCGCACATTACCCGGGATCGCAAGATCTTCACGAAGCAAGTTCTACGGTCATTTATAAAGAAGACAGTTACTCGAGAAGCCTGGACCGGTGCACCCTGGTTGGTCAAGCCAGACGTAGCAGCTGTCTACCATATCGACACTCGAGTTCCACCCCATCTCCGCTATGAGAGCAAGGCTGCCGAGCGGAAGCAAAAGCAGGCCCAACAAAAACATGCCCCAGATTACGAAGGAATGGTCGGAAGCTTCCAAGGAAATGGACCTCGTCTTCCACAGTTGAAACCTGCCCCGAAGAGTCATAAGAGCAAGCAGCAGCAAGGTCAGCAGCTGGCTAAGAGTAAGCAGCAAACGTTCTTGAATTATGCTCCAATTCCAAATTCTCAGAATCCTCCCCCATATTATCCTCCTCAACCTCCCTACGTATCTCACACATTCCAAGCTGTCGGGCCACCACCACATCCGGGTCCTCATCAACATCAATTCCACAATCAGGCATTCACATTTCAGCAACTTGCATCATTACCACCAGCTCCGCCACCACCGCCACCAATTAAATATCCAATCGAAGACTTGCAAGTCATTCTTCGCCACAATCCTCCTATCAAGCCAGCACTCAAGTACTTTTCTCAAGACGCTCCCCTGGATGATGGCACGACCAAAGGCGAAGGAAATGGTATTCTCATGAAATCGGTCGGACCACTGCTAGAGACCTGGGACACCTTGAACGTTTACTGTGAAGTCTTCAAGCTGGATTCCTTTACATTCGACGACTTTGTTGAAGCCATGCAATTTACTTCGGAAGATGTCGATTGTGAGTTATTTGTGGAGGTTCACTGTGCAGCTTTGAAGATCCTTGTCAGTTCAGAGGCCGATGGTGGAAAGGTTCATGTTCAACTGCCCGATATGGATGAAGATAGTGAGGACGAGGAATCTGATGAAGAAGCCAGCGCACCTCCAACTCCAACCCCGGAACCAGAGCCAAAGCCCAGAGGTCGCGCGACCAGGAGTAGTCTGGCGAAGGCGGAGGCAGAGGCATTGAAGGCAGAACCGGATCCAGTGAAGGAATCAACACCCGAGCCCAAATTCAACCACCGAGCAGCTGAAATGCAACTGGAAGTTGGCTGGATGGATCGTCTCAGAAAGCGTGACTTCAAGAACGGTGGCTGGCAATTTATTATGGTGGGCCTCTTGTATCAACTGTCGAAGAGCCCTCGCTACTTCGAGACTTGCGAAATACTGTTAAAGGAACTCGCGCCTCTCAATATGGATCCAACACCAGAAACCACTCGCCTACAGTACGCCAAACTCGATGTCAATCTTCGAATCCAGGCTCTCCAGATTGTTTGCATGCTTACAGCTGAAACCAAAGCCATCCGAGCATACATGGAGGAATGTGCTGAGGAGATGACAGGCTATCGTAAGGAGAAAATTGCCCACCAGCGAGTGAGGAAGGAATTGTAAGTCGTCACGTGATCAAATCTAAGTATCGTCTAACAATGAACAGGGCTGAGGAACTTCGTTTGTTGAACGAGGAACGAAAGATTTTACTTCCAGCAAACATGCCGCCATCTCCAGTTCCAGAGAACGCTCAAATGAACGGCGATACCAGCATGCAGGATGCCCCGCCTGTCGAAGAGGTTCAAGATTCAGTGGAGGAGGATGTAATGGACACTGATGATGATCCAAAATCAGGCCGCTCTCTACGTCGCGGTCTCGACAGAGCTGCGGATAGAAAGCGCAAGCGCGATGCTGAGCAAGAAAAGAAAGAAAAGGCCGAAGCAGAGGCCAAGGTTCCGAAACAATCAAAACAATTCACCAAGCTCTTGAAGGACATTCAAAAGAAAGAGGATCTGATCAAAAAACAAGAAGAAGAAATCGCCATCCTGGACAACGATCTTCGGGAAAACAATTGTCCAAGAACACTTGTACTTGGCAAGGACAGATTCTGGAACCGTTATTACTGGTTCGAGCGCAACGGCATGCCTTATACAGGTATGCCAGACAGCTCTACTGCTGATGCTGGATATGCCAATGGACGTATCTGGGTTCAAGGACCGGACGATATCGAACGAGAGGGCTTTATCGATATGCCAGAAGAGTGGCAGAACGAGTACAGGGCCAAGTTCAACATGACGGTTCCAGAGCGAAAGAAGCTTGAGGACGGTTCAAGCACTGTTTTCAATGCCCATCAATGGGGCTACTACGACGAACCTGAGGAGGTTGATGCATTGATCAAATGGTTGGACGTTCGTGGAAAGAACGAGATGAAGTTTAGCAAGGAAATCAAGATTTATCGGGACAGGATCGTCGAGTACATGGCCAAGCGCAAGGAATATCTCAACCCGTCCGAGGAAAAATCTGTCGATGCCGGACCAAAACGCATGTCAACGCGCAAGAAGGATCAAAATGTCGACCACACCGCTCACAGATGCCTAGCCTGGCACAACGGAACAGCAATCAACAAGTTGGGGCACCTGCACTCAGAGCAGCCTCGTGCAAGAAAGCCTGCAAAGAAAGCCGCACCACCTCCACCGGTCGTCGAAGAGGAGCGTCAAACCAGAAGCGAAGCCAAAGGCAAGAAGGAAAAGGGCACAGGTCGTCAAGGCACACGCTACAACTTTTAGACTGGACATCCAGGACACTTTGTTTACTACCATTGGGAGGAGTTATGTTAGAATATTTGAGACTTGGTCAGCTCATTCAGCATGGAGTATGGATGGGCGGGCGTTGCGTTGCCTTTGTTTGACAAAAGGTATTGGGCGGGGAGAGCTTGTGGGAGGTTATGTGTTAGATAGCACGGTCTTTGGACCGGCTTTATGGCTGGATTGACCTGAATGGGTGGTATCCAGATCGACGGATGGATAGAATTGTTGCATGTGCATGATTCATGTGATACTTAGCGTAGAGCAAAAATCAATCGATGTTTTGATATACCCCTTCTCTATGCTGAGCCTTAAATCAATGTCTCGTCCAGGCGCAGGTATTCAATGGGAGGTAACGCGACAGAAGCAGTTCGCCTTTCGACTTCGCGCTATCCAGCTCCCAGACAGGTGGGGACCAGACTTTTGCGAGCATGTCTAACCCTGCTGTCGAAACTCTGAGTCCATACTACTTCGTTAAATATCAATCTGCATGACTTGAGGTGCTGAAAGTATTCTGGACACCGAATTCTGATTGGTACGATGCCTAAATTTGTGCTAGAAATGTCGAGTGAAGACCCATTGACAGCTGAACAACCGTTGAGAGCAAGAATTCCCTGCTTTGTCTGTTGGAATCCTAAGCTCGGCGCACGCAAAATATTGCCGTGGGACATTCAGCGACACAATAGTTGTTGGCAGGACGGTGTAGATAATTTCAAGATTTTCCGAGATCACAATACTGCTTCGCAGAAGTTCAAAACTCGGGCCCTCACCACTCCGCCCGATCCATCGCAATCTCCTCTTGTCTCTTGTCTATTTCATAAGGAAGGATTAAATCCTTAGGGGTGTTGAGTTGAGCTTATATAGTTCTTACCATGCGGGGTGCCGAGACACGGTTACGACTTTACGATTTGAGAGCTTGAAGAGGTTTAAAGACCTAGAACTAGAACTATTACCAGGAGGAACCAAGTGAAGAGGGGCCAAGTGAATGGCAAACATGGTGAGAAAACGGACAGCTTGGGGGCTTGCTCCAAGGGATTTCGAGGCGTTCGAAGCCGAGACAGTGGTGTCAAGCAAGCCAATTGAGGTGTTCGCAGGTTCTGAGACTGTTAAGCATGCTAGACTGATGCTGTGGGGGTGAATGGTGAGCCGCTGAGCGCAGGGGCATGTCGTTCAGCGCTGCCGGGGATGGAGCGGAGCAGAGGTCACATTCATAAGCCTTCAGAGCAGCAGAGTAGAGGATCGGTGGATCTAGTGAGCCGCTCACCTGAATCGTAGCCAGATCCCCAACTTTCGTACTCACGTTGACAGGTACTGGGACCTGTGGCAAGCAAAAGGTCCCAGGATAATGATTGTCCGACGGTCCTCGAATCTGAAAAACTTCAGTCATTGGGGGCGACATATTTGGTGGTCCACCATCTGGACCATCGGCGCCGATGCATGTCGGAATGCACCGCTACAGAAAAGGTAGGCTTCATTTTGTTCCTGCAGAAGAGCGGCGCAGATACTCTGTCGTGTGGTTGGCAGGCTCGGCTAAACCCCTGAGTTTTGGTGTTGTTGTTTAGGCAGAAGGTTGGCTCGTACTCGCTGGCAGATAATTCACGGGAGAGGTGAATATAGATCGACGATTTGGAGGATATGACATCATTAAAATGTGTTAGCAGAGCGCGAGTGTGCCAAAAAAAAAAAAAAATTAGAGTCCTCTGGAGCCACACGATTCTGTTCAAGTGGTTTGGCAAAGAAGGTCCGCGCAGGGTTAAGAAGTGGGCAAGCATGCTCTAGGAATAAGGCGATATTGATTTCACGTTCACTTTACAAAACCTTGCACCTTTGGAAAAGTGAACCTTAGAGATGGTCATGAAAGCTTTTCCAATGCATTGTTGCACTCGCACTTTCTCGCGATGAATCAGGAAATGACAAGAAGAATGCAAACGACAACACACCAATGACGAGATAGAAACGCGCGAGGAGATTAAAATGAAAGACGTCGAAGCCCGAAACCAAACTTTATTGACTAAATAGGTCAACAACATTTTCGAGTGCGGACTTAGCACTGACTTCTTTTCGGCGCATTCCCGATTCTGTCCAGCTTGGCTTGATCAACGCTTCGACTCTGTATTGAGTAAGACAGTTCCTGTTTTGTACACATATAGGAAGACGTTCAGCAAACCCCTCGCTTAGGAAGCTAGTCAGGAGTATTCAACCATTCCCGGTGAAGAGGAATCAACATTGGCTGTAAGCCACTTCACACTGGCGAGACAAATGGACATTATTATACTAATATACGAGAATGTTGATATGGGATGATAGCTATGTAAGCACTGTGTCAATTAATGCCTAAAGCCCAATGTTTAACACGGAATCCTGGACAGGATGAATCCGCGAATAGACTAAATGGAACTGTCGATCTGGGGGTGATTTCCGTAACCAGAACTGGATCCCGATCGTCCATCCTTATGTACTTGTAGTCAAAAGTATGTTGAGCGACATGATCCGTGTTTGACAACAGAACTCGAAGATGACACCAAACGTGACCTTGATTCAACGTCAAAGTGGAGAGGGTCAGAAGTTTGCGGAACTTGCTTTGACCGGTTTCGGAAGCACAAGACAGAGGCTTTCTGTCCAATCAGTTGAGTAAGTTGACCATGCCTGCGGTTTGCTCAGGTACGAGCTTCGCAAATTTTCCGACACTGCTTTGTAGAGGCAGACGGAGATGCCTAGAGCCTAAGTAGTTCCCAAGCCATCTCAGCCGAGATGGCGATCTCCCCTTCAAGGAAAACATTGACCATCGAACTTGGAGAGGACATTGCGTCAATCTTCGCGGGAAAGACAGGTGCCGAAATTTATTAATCTTGAAGTCCTAGACTTTGGCATCACAAAATTGCCAAGGCCTTGACTTCTTCAGTGATAAGTGGACCTGCACCGTCAATCCACGCTGATAATCACGATTGTTGAAAACTTAAGCAGCATGACATATGAGGAGCACGATACAGATTGCGTGTAACAGTGTAGAGGACTCCAAGGAAATGAGAGTTGTAATGGCAGTGAAATTTGGAGTGACAGCACTTACTGCTGATTATGGATTTTAGTGGTGGTAATCTGGATCTAAGCATCAAGGGAACATATGGGGAAGTCCGTGAAGAATGGGTTAGGGCAATTAGAAAACTACACGATGTTGCAATGTGTGAAAGCCCAGCCATCAAGATAAATAACGTCCGCTTGTCTCACCCGCTCGCGTTGAGTGATGAATGTATATTGTACTTGCGGAGCACTCTTGCCGATTTCGACGGTTTGGAATGCGACATAAATATACAAAACAACATACTTACCCTCAGACATCCCATGCTTCGAAGCCCTCACACCAGACCCTCGACCAACTCAACCACCCTCTCGGCACAACCAATACTCGCTTGAAAACCCCCGCTCCCATGACCGTAACTATGCACCACCCAAACACCACCAATCTTCTCCCTCTCAACCTCCACCCTCGGCCCTCCCTTCCTTCCAGGCCTAAATCCAACCTGCTGCCTCATGACCTCAAATCCTCCATCTTCCCCCGTCAACAACTCCTCTGCTAATCTCTCTCCCTTCACTCTGCTCATAATTCTCTCATTAAGACCCTCATCAACCTTCTCGTCCCAATTCCCAACTTGCTTACACCCGCCCAGAAGCGTAGTATCCCCTGACCTAGGAATAACATATAACATCTCATCATCCGACACACCCGGAATAGAAACATACGTGTACGCATCTATCGCCTGTCCTTTGACAACCACGGTCTGTCCCTTGATAGGAAACAATTTCTCCGCTTCAAGCGAAGGCAGAAAATGTCGAGCAGAGAGACCACCACAATTAATAACCGCAAAAACATCATCCTCCCCCTCATTCCTCCCTCCTTTCAAAACCTCCTCCACCCCCCTCAAAACCCCCTTCAAACCCCCTCCCGTCTCAACCAAGCCCCTAACAACCCTTCCCCCAAGCGCCCTCACCCTCCCAAGCAAATACTCCAAGTACACCACCGGATCAAACGTCACCGTCGCAAAACTAAATCCAAACACCGCATTCTTCGGCACCGGTCTCCCCTCCCTCCTCTCCTCTTCTAGATCTAAGATCTGGAAATCATGAACGAGATGGGAGAACCAGATTCCTGAGCCGGAGGGATGGGTTCGTGGGTTGTTGAGGGAGCCGTAGAAGTAGCGGAGGGTGGTGAGGTGGAGTCCGATATTCACACTCTTTTCACTCTCTACCCTCTCTTGCATTTTGGTCGCCGGGTCCTTCGCATCTTTCTGCGGCCTGGGTTTCTGAGTCTGTATCTGTGTCTCTGCATTGGTTTTTGGGGAGGATAGCATATCCATCCACACCTCATACGTCCTCGCATCCCAGCCTCTCACATCAGCATCCTCCTCCGCCGTCGAAGCATGAGAATGCCAATCGCCTCCTGCCCACGGAGACGTGTATTCTGGCGACAGATCGCCGGGGAGGTGTGCTGCGATGAGGGTTATGGTGAAGTGGGAGGTTGAGGGAGTGGTTAGGAGGGAGAGGGCGGTGCTGAGGGCTGTGATGCCGGCGCCTAGGATGAGGATTTGAGGAGGTTTGGTAGGGGTACTGGTGGTGGCCATGACGCGACTTCAAGTGTGCAAATGAGATGATAGTTACTGATGAGAGGACATTGAAAGTGGATAAACAAAATCCGTATAGGTAGAGTAGGTGTAGTAGCGAGATGTACTATTTGTTCTTAAAGATATAGATGCAGTCAAGAATCCTGCTCATTGTCTGTATGACGTGACATGAGTTGTGCAAGGCACTTGCCAAAATTGTCTCTTTAGAACAGGTGTGAGATGTGGGGTGAAAGAAAAAGGGAAATAAATGTACAATTGGTCAAGTGCAACTCAAATACGGAGAGACATGTGCCCGTCGACGATCTCTCTCCCGAATAACTCACCTGCGCACTGTATTCGCAAAGCGAAACTCGCTGGAACCCGCGAAATCGGCCCCGCGCCTTGCAACCAATAATAGAGTTGTTACATTCTACAAATCATACACATCCAGCGCTACCTATGCTATGCTACAGTACAACTCTTCATGCATGCACACCTTCCCATTTTGTACAATGCCCCATAAACAGCCCGACTACCTATCCGCTAGCATATTCTGCACATAGCTCCAGTATCTAGTCGAGACATGCTTCTTAATCTCCTCCTTGGTAAGCCACTTGAAGTCCGTCAAACCGAATGCATTGGCCGCTAGATCAGCTTGTCCGGCCATAATACGACCTTTCATGAAGAAGGTCTTTGAGCCCGGGTGTTGGAGTTGCTGTGTTGGGGTTTCGGGGGTGGTTTTGGTGTATGCTGGGGGAACGACGTGGTGTCCTATGGGGACGTGGCCGATGATCCAGGTGTTCATATTGACGCCTGCTGTTTGGACGAGGATACGTTCCGCAGCCTGTGTCTTATTAGAAAGTGACAACAAAAAGGGAGAATGGAACAAACCTGATGCAGATTCTCCCTACCCTCCAACACACCCTGCGGAAACCTCCAAGACCCCTTCTCAGGCTTAACAAGCAAGTACAACGTCCTCGTCAACTGCCTATCCAACCTCCTCACATCCCCCTTCCTATCACTCTCCGTCACCCTACTCAACGGCTTCTCAACCTTTCCCTCCCCAGCACCCAACTCCACCTCGCCCTCCCCCTCCTTAACCTCCACCGCCGCGCCATCCTTGCCCTCCACAGCCCTAACCCTCGCATCCTTCACCAAACTCTCAATAATATACTTCGGCTCCGCGATCCCCATCTTACCAAACGTCCTGGCCTCCTCACCAGCCGCGTCTGTCTCTCCAGACAACAACTCATCGTTCCAAGCCTCCTTGCCAAATGCTCTGTATCCGCCCAGTTCCCGCGCAGCCGCCCAATTCCTCTCCCTCTCTTTGATCTTACGATCTGTATCCGCAGGCGTATCTTTCTTAAAGTAGAAGTACCTCGCGTACGGCATAGCCAGACGCTCGTTCAGCCGTTTCTGGTAGAAGTAGAAGGCCTTCTCGAACGGTGATTGGGGAGCTGTAAGGAGCGGCGCTCGCGAGAGTAAGATCCCGGCTTTGGGGATATATTCTGGGGTCGTGGCAGATATGGGTTGCATGTCGGAGAGATGTGGGAGGGAAGAGTTTGGCGCTGAATCGTTGGTTTTGAGAGCTGTTGCCGCAACGGCATATGATCGTTGAGTGATGGGATTGCATGCTGGAGATGCTCGCGCGCGGATGTGCGAGATGCAGTCGGAGCAGATGAGGGGATGAGAACGTCGTGATGATCCTAGTGTTGACTGTCAGTTGTGTATTTCTCCTCGATCCCCTGGGATTCAACTCACGAAGAATTGAGGCGGCAGCTCTGCTTCCTCTACTGCTTGCCGTCATCTTGAAAATGTATCGAATCGAAAAGGAGACGTGTATTAGTTTTCCACGTCTTCACTCTTCTTCAATCCAAAACCAGCACTCGTCTCCTAACCTCAATCCATCAACCCAGAAGCTCCAAAATTTCCAGACTCTGCTTACATAATCCAGCCCTTCGACTACACCAACCCCAAAGCAGCCTAGCCGCCTACTCGCACATAAGAAAAATCCTCGCGCATCCAAAGACACCTCCTTCTTTCAATATCCAAGGCATCCATTCTTATCACCAGAACCCGCTTCATCTCAGAACGTTTTGGTCATTTACGGGTGCCTAGAGCAATACACAGGCTTTTTTCGCTAACGGAACCTTCTGGTCACTCCGGTGATCAATCCCAATCCTAGTAAGATTGTGTCCCAAGGGAATCGTTAGATAGCTTCTGTTGACATTTCTTTGTCTTGAATTGGGTTGTAATGGGAGCAGAGAAATGCCTGGTGAGGCAGGGAGAGATAGATAGCTTATGAGGGTGCTGAGTGGTATTGTGAGCTGCGGTTAGGTGGTAATCGCTCTTCTTCCACGGGCCAGCTTGCCCGACCTGCTTGACCTACCATAGTCGGCCCGTGTACTCACTATGACAATGACACCAGAATGCTGCATTCGTGTCTCTTACTGCGCTTCACCTGCTGGTCAAGCTCGGTGAGATGACTATGAGCAAAGACATGCTTCCTCACCAGAGAACATCTTCATGAGCTGATGAGAGAAACGTGTTGGTGTTTGAGACCCCTTTCCGCGGATCATGATTCGTAGCCTGAGTAATACTTTACTTGTGATATATGAGGGTCCCGATTAGTGAGCTGTCGGTGAAGTCCTTGCTGTCCCAAGTGCTACTCCTGTGCACGAATTTCTGAACAGCACCTTAAGACCGGATGACAAACATGTATCGTCAGAGCAGAGGATCACACAAAAACAAATCACAAATCGAGTCAAGGAGTAGCAAGTTCTTAGAACGAGTAATAATTTGAACCATTCATCTATACACAGTATCAAGCAATCCATGCAAATATCTCGCAAAGAATGCTTTCCGCTAAGCGACCTGGAAGTGCCAAATCATATCCAGTCGTTTGAACGAAGATAATCCTCATTCCCCCATATACGCCAGTCAAACATCGCCTCCCAATGCCTGTACCGGGTATCTCTTATTTACGCCTTGTAATCCCCGAAAAGCAATACCAGTTCGCCATGTCAGTCGTTATGTACGTGTTCATCGTTCAAGCCGTCAATGATTTTACAGCATTTGCTACCTCTGTCGTAGCAATCTTTCCTAGCTCGTGGCCGCTATCGTCATTGCTTTGTTGCTCAGCTGCGATCTCATACAGCTTTCTTGATATATCGCGATTGATGTCGGCATATTGTTCTTTGGTCAGCGCAGCGGCTTTCCAGTGTGGTGCAAGTGCAGATTTGACAATCTTGTTGATTCCTTCTTTGGCTTCGATGGACATAGCGGCTCGGACAGGCGACGTATCTTCTGAGCGAGGTAGTCTCACAGTCCTTTGTCTGGGCCTTGGTTGCCGAATCTCGGTTGTTGGAGAAGAGCATTGATGATCATTCTCGGTCTTCTTGTCTGGGGGCGATCGATTTGGAGAATAATTGGCAGGAGGAAATATTGGTTCGATACGAGAAGTGAGTCGCAGTGGCGATCTTGATCGGTCGGTAACGTGTGGGGGTGGAGTTGTAGACATCGCTCGAGGCGTGTGGTAGGGTGAGGACGAAGTAGGGGACGCTGCTGGTGAAGAGTAATCAACAGGGCTTGTGACTCTATTGGGGGCCGAAACATTAGTTGCGGAATAGGTAGAGCGCTCATCATCTGAGCCATGATGCATTTCCACCTCTTTCAGGAGCGATGAGAGAAATGATGGTTGTTCATTGGTGTCGTTCATATTTCTGGTACTTGGCGATCCTGAGCGGTTGCTGATAGGACGACTTGAACTCGAAGCGGAAGGTGAAGCTGCTGACTCTGGCCTGTCTAGAACTCGCCGAGTGCGTGGACGTTTGAGCTTGCGCTCTGGCTCTGCTGGCACTGACGGGCCTTCTGATGGCGAAGCTGTGACAGATCTTGACTTTCTTTTGCGTCGATTGGGACTGGCTGTGTCGATGTCCTTGGCTTTTTCAAATGCTGACCATGCTCTCGATTCCTCAATTGATTCGACGGGAGTTTCTGGGCGGATTGTTGATGGAACGGCTGCGCGAAAGGCATCTCGGGCTCCTTGTCGGGTTGCAATATTAATCCGACGTTGCCACTGATTGAAAGCTCTTCTCTCATTGTTGGTCCTGCGTTGTGCTGCTCTGTATTCGGTGAGATGTTGGTCGTCGTCGGAGAAATCAAGATCCAGTCCTGCCACATCATGAATTCTCCTACTCAAAGTACTCCAAGCGCCTTGCCAGTGATCTGCTCTTGTTCGGCGGCGGGCTCTGCGAACTGTGGCCGTCGTTCTAGGCCCCAGTCTTCCTGTGAGGGGTGCTCCAGATGGTGACGCAGCTCGCTCGTAGGCGCCATGATGTTCACACTCAAGACAGAACCAGTGGCCATGCGGAACGCGATCGAGACCAATACAGTGTGTGTGGTAAGGAGCATTACATAAATCGCAGAGCAAAAGGACCTGCAGTCGTGGAGTCAGTGAATGCCCATGGCTCATTAACGTTGCGCAAAAAGGGATGTCAGAGAACAATTTACGAAATACCATCCCTCGACTCAATGACAATATAATTGTAAGGAATAATGCGTACCTCTTCTTGGTCTGTCCCTCCGCAGACTGGGCAGGGTTGTGCTGGTTCTTCCTCCTCCTCATCTTCAATCCAAGCACTAGGATCAAACTCGGCAACTTGTTTCTTATCCTCGACCTCGTATTCCGATAGAACGTTCCCTAGCAAGATTAGTTAGCATCTGAAATAATTATAGCTGAATGTGACATTGCCCCTCCTTGGGCTGACTACCAGCTGCAGCAAGTAACTCAGCCCTGACAGGTAAGCTCTTCAAACCAGAAGAACGTATCTGACTCGGAGAAATCGCTCGCAGAAGGAGAAACAATTCGCAGATTGTGCGATTGCGTTGGGAAATTGTTTGGGTCCAAGGGGTAACATACCTCCAACCTTATCTAAGACCTCGACCAGATTGAATGCTTGGCGGCAAATGGGGCAACTATTTGCCTGCTGCGACCATTCCCTCAAACATTCGTCGTGTAGAACATGACCGCAGGGTTTAATCAAAGCAACCGCCAAATTGTTGGTGGTTGTGCTGGGATGTGGTTGTGGCAGGTCCAAATCAGTAGCCTGTGCCGCCACTTCGCCCGCATCTTGAAGATCATCGTGAACGGCTGGATCAGGAACGGCGTCCAAGTCCTCGAGACAGACGATGCAGGAGTCAGCCATGCTGACGAAAGAATTTGCGAAAGTGTGCGACGATGGAATGGGAGAAAGTCATGAAAAAGGTTGTGGGATTTTGGGAGTGAATTTTGGAAGTTTTGGGGGATTTGCGAGGTTCGCGAGGTTGTTGATATATTGAAGGCAGAGGCGATTTGAAGGATGAATGAAGTTGGAGAGCCTGGCTGCGAGCTGCGGGAAGGACCTTGGTCGGTCGCTTACTAGTTAGCGCGAAATAGTAGCCCGAAAGCCAATCAGACCAATGCTTCTCACCCCGCTCTCTGACAAGGCCCTCCAACCACTTGGAAAGCGGTGAAGCGGCTGGCCCCCAGTTACAGCGGAATGTGGTCGTGGTCGTGGTCTTGGTAGTCGTGGTTGAGGGCGGATGTCCCGTCCTGCTGTCGTGGTAATCGAGTGACTCGTATTAAGCCTATTGCCTATTGTGGGGGCAGGCTGTCCAACGTGGCAGTGGACCGTGACTGATGTCTTGTCTGATCCTGTGCCTGGGCGGAGGGTACTGTTTTTGAACCCTCGATATCCCGAGCCAAATCAGGACCGACAAGCCGAAAAGTCAAAGTGCTTGCTGCAACAGGTGCATATGGCCCAGATGGGAAGGCAATCCTGCCTAGATGCGTTGGGATTGGCCAGTGGCTTTTGACGTCCGATATCTAGATTTCGTGATCTAGACCAGGAGTGGTGAAACTTCTTAAATGAAATGGAAACATGGAAATCTTATATCAGCCATCCAATACACCTGTCAGGTGACCCACCTTGTTGTCTCATGAAGTGAGGTATCTGAGGACCTTGAGAGTGATACTGCAGTTGGATGATCACTAGGAGAAGCGTGAGTCACGAGAAGAAGGGCAGAAAATGAAAACTCAACAGCGGGACCAGCCTCTTAAATACCAGTGACTGACAAGGCATCCCGAGGCAACGAACCGCCTTAGGTCCGTGATCGTTGCGCATTCTGAAGGCAGGCAGGAAGCCTTGCGTGAAGAGTGCCGAAATGTCTGAGGCTCTCATCGCCAGCCTCACTTTGATCCATGTCTTTGCTTTGCTCTGCGAAGGTGAACAGTTGTCACTCGATACTGTTGCAATGGAAAAGACTCCGCCTTTGAATGGATCCTCGACGCTTCGAACCGGAAACGAACCCAGGAAAGAGAAATGTATATAGACCAGGCAGACTTCGACGGATGGTATCCGTGCTTGTTGCCTACACATCGATTAGGTAGCATTAACACCAAATGCCCAATCACAACGACTCTCAAATGTCACGAGAAATTCTCCATCTCCGCTGATCGCCATGGAAATATAGACGGAAGAAGGCGTGCGTTTTAGAATTGCTTTATTTTGTGCTCCTCGTGGTAGCAACTTCGTAGTTCGTACCCGTACCCGTCGTAGAGTGCGATCCCAGACACCAGCAAATGCCAACCGAAAGAACCCAGCCCAACCCTCTAAACCTCCGCAATCTCTCTCAATCGTCGAAGCGTCGATCTCATGGCAGCGGCGGCGGGTGTTCTATCGTGATAGTCAGTATTACCCCTTATTGATCTTCTGCGTCTAGCAGAAGTCCTTCATCTGGACAGAAAGTTCGTCCGGGGTATCAATGTAAACGTACGACACAGTGTATGCTCCTCCAGCGACGGTCTTGTGGCACGACTTGCAGTTCCAGATTCCGACAGAATGTCTCTTGACGGTGGTCTTTCCGCAGAATGTGCAGACATATTTGGCGTGTTGAGTGATTTCCATCTTCTTGACTTGCTTTCGGAGGGAGGCACCGTATCTGAATGACGAGAAATTGTCAGCGCTCTGCTTCTGTGCCGATTCTTTCTTCCTTCTAATCCATTGCGCGCCGTGCTCAAGTTGATAATTGTCGACGGGGGAGGGTTATTTTCGAAATTGTGCTTCTGGCTGCGCGCAAATACGGCTCGACGCGCTGAAAGTAGATTTGTTACATACCTAGTACCGTACTTTCCGGTAACACCGACCTTCTTGGTTCTCTTCGTCATCTTGGCTGAGGTTGCTGTGATGAACGGGTTTGAAGTTGTGTCGTTGAAGATGGAGCCAAAATTTGAGGTTCTTTCTTCGTGGGTGGTAAGCGAGCCGGTGCCCTACGCTAGCGGGGCCAGCTCTCAGTATCATGTGATGCTGAGCTAAGCTCTTTCGGGATACTTGTTTCTGCCGAGGCTTTTCCAGGGAATGTTGAGTATCTGCTTGAGCATTTGAAGAGTATCATATGTTGTTTCTTGTACTTTAAATTCAATTGCTTTGGACTTGACACGAAATCTTCGATCACCTTAATTTATCGTCAACTTTGGAGATTGGATATTCGAAGGTATTATTGAAAGCCCCTATTAGAGCTTGTATCCATCCTCAAAATGTCATCACGTCAATATGATTTGGTTGTTTTTGGCGCCACCGGTTACACTGGGAAACTTACAGCTGAACACATAACAACGAACCTGCCAACCGACTTGAAGTGGGCTCTAGCTGGAAGATCCGCATCAAAGTTAGAGGCAGTAGCAGCAGAGTGCAAGAGCCTGAATCCTGATAGGAGCCAACCAGGTAAGCGCTAAAATGCAGGACCCAGATTGCGTTGGTCCATCGAAACTTGAGCATCTCAACTAACACCGTCTAGCCATCGAAGTATGTCAGCTCAACGATACAGACTTGGATGCATTAGCCAAGAAGACAAAAGTTCTGATTGCAACTGTCGGGCCATATGGCATGTACGGTGAACATGCATTCAAAGCATGTGCTGAAAATGGAACCCATTACCTCGATGTCACTGGAGAGATCCCTTTCGTCAGAGACATGATCAGAAAGTATGAAACAACAGCAAAGAAAAACGGTTGCATCATGATTCCTCAGATTGGAATCGAATCGGCTCCAGCAGATCTTGTCACGTGGACTCTGGTAGACATGATCCGAAAGAGATTATCTGCTCCTACAGGAGAAGTCATTGTTTCGGTTCACGATCTCAAGTAAGTACTTCGGACTTCTTTCTTGTACAAGCTGACATTTGTTAGCTCTGCGCCATCTGGCGGAACGCTAAACACAGTCCTCTCCTTGATGGACACATGGAGCTTGAAAGACATCGCTGCAGCACACGCACCAGGCGGCATCTCCCCAATTCCCGTCCCAAAAGCCCAACCCTACAAATCCATCGTCACAAAGATCTTTGGTTTCCGCTCCGTCTCAGATCTCGGAATCCTTACCAGCTCTTTAGGAGGAACAGCAGATCGACCAATCGTTTACCGCAGTTGGGCCCTTCTGGGAGGAGACAAGACCTATGGTCCAAACTTCCACTTCTCTGAATATATGAAGGCGCGAAACTATCTTGGTGCCATTGCCATTCATTTCGGACTCATGATCGGCTCGATGTTACTCGCTATCCCGCTGTTCCGTACGATTGCGAGGAAGTATGTTTACAAGCCTGGCGAAGGACCGACCAGGGAACAGTACAAGAATGATCGGGTTGAATACCGTGGTATCGGCATTCCAGATGTGCAGACTCCGAATCCACCTAGAGCATTCTGCAGGGCGAAGTATGAGGGTTCTTTGTATGCTTGTGAGTACCTGTTTCTTATCGAGCAAGCCCGCCAGAGTGCTTGGGCTTTCTCTTTATTCTTCTAAGACCACGGCTGATACTCCCCAGATACCGGTCTCTCACTAGCTGAAGCAGCGATTTCGATCCTTCGCGATGAACATGATCTGTCTGGCGGCATCTACACTCCGGCGTGTCTGGGACAGAAGTTCATCGACAGGCTCGACGGAGCTGGCTTCAAATTTGAGAGGAAGTTTTATGATAATTAGAGAAATGGTAGCATGTCGGAGCGTGTGGATCTCGAGCGAGGTCGACTAGTAACAATATCCCTTAAAACCAAACCAATACAGAATACCACACCCATGCCTAGACTCTTGATACCCGCGGGCCTCGTAATACGCAAATGGGTCCGGCCTCTCACTTGGCTCGGACCTACACTTTTTTTAACGACAAATTCCGTTCCAAACTTCAGACACTCGCAATTCACAGCCCAGGACTTCCCAAACCACTGCTGCACGTGGAATACCAGTCGGCCCCGCGTCTCAGGGGCTGTTTCTGCAAGATCACGGGAGATTTCTTTGTGTAACTTCAGCTGTAGCTCAAGTGGGCGGGGTCATGCACCATTGGAAGCGATAAGAATCAATCGGAACTCCTAGACACAACCACTCTGATAGATTTTATTCCTGCATTTTTCACTCCAATTGTTTTTGCGTAGTCAAAATTCCTTCTGCATCAGTATCTAACATCGAAGGTTCAAAATGACGACAAATACTATTCCTACCGCTCCTCGCGCCATGATACAACAAGACGGGATAGACCTTGCAGCCTTGCCATTGGATCAAGGGCTTCGCAGCGCAACTAGAAGCATGTACCCCAAAATAGCACTCTTGGAGGCGCTAGCTGGCTGGAAAGACGGCTACACACGACGAGGACATTCGAGTGACTCTATTTGCGAGGCTCGTAGGGACTTTCTGGACTCTTTTGCATATTTATGCGATATTGAAAAAGGAGGTCCAACAGTTACTGCAGCGGCCTTGCAGAGGCTTCCACTAAGCAACATACTCTGGCTCGCTGCAAATAAAGGAATTCGCCGGGATGTCAAGATCTACGCAGAAAGAATGTTACAGTTGCTGCAAGTGGTAAATCCTGGAAATCAAGTCGAAGTTCAAGATGATGTGCTTCGTCTTGCTGTGCAGACTTGCCATTCTCGAATCAAGTACTATAAAGGCGTCATGCAACCGTACGCGAGAAATTGTAGAATGAAACTAAGGCAAGAAAAAGGAAATGGCATGGGTATAGTAAGATCTTTTCCTGCTTTAATATTGCCACTGATTATCTCAGTGAACATATTACGGTCGAAACTGAAGAAACTATCTGAGCCATCGTTAGCTACAACCTTGGTGGGCCTGGTTGATTTTTGCTACGCTATGCGAGGAACAGAAGTTGAGGAAATCAGAGCAAGATCGAAGGTTGTTGACGATGACTTTCGAAAATTGGCACACTACATTGGTCGTCTTGGTGCAACTCGTTCGTCGGCAAACACGGTCGTCAGGGCTGTGATGAAAGTTCCAGACCTTCGCAATATCTCTGGTATTCGCACCGTCGAAGCTCCAGAGTCACGAGATATGACGATCGATCCCGAGTACATGAGCCCTTATGAGATTGTTCGAGCCATCTGCATAGATTCCGCATCTCAAAATCCTTTACAAATCCAATCTGCCCTCCGAGCCATTGTCGACATCGACTCTCCGACAAACGGCATTGGTGGAGCCCGTGCCCATCTAGAATCTCGAAGGATTATCACGACCAGGGTTCATGCGGAATTGCAGTTGGCTGATAGCTTTAGTCGGTCTAAACACATGAAATTTGTAGATGACGACAAGTACATTGGATGCAGCAAGCCGGCATGTTATTTTTGCTACAACTGGCTCAGCAACCACAAACATCAGTACATACCGCCCTCGGCACATAACAAGATCATCCCCGGCTGTCGCGGACCTGATAATGATATCAACGACGCTGGTGCGGTTGTTTTAAAAGAGATGTACGCTAAGATCTGCGCGAACCTTGATCAGCATATCTTGAACTTTCTTCTAAACTTTGCGAATCATGATGCAGATCTGAGGCATCAATATATGTCAACGGAGGGTTCAAGTCGCGCTCCGAGCCGAATATCTACTGTCCCGCTCCATTTCAACACGCCTTGAAACAACTTGAAGTACTGGCAAAGAGGGGAGGAATGCCGACATTGTACGCGGCCTGTATGGTCGATTTTTAGAAGAAACATGGAACTTAACACCAGAAAGCCGGCTTCAAAAGGCAGGACCTTTCATGGAAAAATTGGAGAGTTTGATTTGCTGGCTGCTGCAAACATAATAATCTACTTTACACCGATCGAGGCACAATACAGACGCTCGCCTTTGAGCTGGTCTCGCGTACTTGTCTAGTCGATCCACCTACCATGCTTGAACACTTCAAGATTTTTAAACTGAAATACCTATAATGCCTTCTTCTGAGTCTTGTCTCGTCTCAGAACGTATGTATAGACGTCAAGTAGGTAGACAAAGCTTGGTATACAGACGACTGTTCACTTCTTGAGAACAACTGAAAGCCTTCAGCATTTCTCCTCAAAACATATTCACTTGGTCTATCTTCACATTCTAAGTCAATGTCTCTCATTTCATTTCTACCATTGTCACTTTTCACCAGGTGATCAACACACGCATGCAAACCAGAGAACTTCAACCATTCAAGTGTAGCTCCGTATGTTCCTTGACTAAGTCTAAAATTCAGACTCTCGGCAGCTCAAACCACGATCCATCATCCATCCAAGAGATGGCCAGCATTCTCAGCTTACCTCGCACCGTTCCGGTAACCTCTCTAGCAGTAGCGACCTACATAACATCGCACGCACCACACCTTGCATGGCCACAAGCACCGCAGGACTGCCTCCACATCATATTCGTACTGTGGCCGCAGTTGCAACAGATCAGTAGCCTGTGGCAGATTTTGGTTCCCTCTGGTGTGTCTATCAGAACAATTTCAGACATGCGTTCCATACCAGTCGTATCTCTCGTGCCTGGCATAGACACTGCGGAGAGGGCGGGCAATAGATGACCAGCTGGCGTGCTTAGGGAATCCATTTCGATATAAAGAATGGATCGTAGATCTGGTAGGATGCGTGAGAATTGATGACTAGGTGTTGAGTGCCGGAGATAAGTCATAGGCTGGCAGATGATCTCGGACGTGGGTAGTGGGATTAAAAACATTGGTATTAACCGGTGCATTAATGCGAGCAATGGAATCGCTGTTGAAGCAGTCGGCGAGGAGTCCATCAATGAACCGAAAGCCTGAAAGAAGATGGTAAAGAGTGAGGAACTGGACAGAACATTGTTTGTCATAAGGATTTGCAGAACAAAGAACGACCTCAAAGCTTAGAGATGAGAAAGCGCAATAAATACATCGTTTGCTATTGTTGAGCCTAAACTGAGGCAATAATATCATCGCTATATATCGCAGTTACTGGAAGAGGACAAGGAGGACTCCATACTGCGTGATGCTACGAAGATGTGTATGCTGCCTGCGAACCTATCATAGGCTGTTTGGTCCCCTAGCGTCACCCCTCCCAGGAGCAAAATTTCCGTACATTAAGCTTGAACCATTATCAACAAGTATGACCCCTTAATTCTTCCCATTTCATCTACTTTCCATCAACCTTTCAAGGTTTCCATAAATGCTTCGTCCGTGATACGCCAACAAGTCACTCCATTCTTACATTGAAAATCACATGTTTCGGTGCTTGTTAATATGCATTGACCTAGTCAAAGCATACTATGTTCATTTCCGGGCTCCCTAACCACTATTTCTAGACCTGTCCAGGTGTGTAGCGTAATGTCACATGCATGCCCGTGGCTGGTAACCTACCGCCGCAAATTCTAGCCTCTATTCACCATTTCTTCTACTATGGAGCCAACCTTGAACATGCTTAACACATGAGATTAACCTATAATACTAGAAACATAATGGCTAACCTAGTAACGAAATACATGTAAAAGGTCGACTTAGTCAAACATTTCTTTGACTATTTCTATGTTCAAGAAAGAGAGGAATGCACCGCGCCATCCGTTCCTACTTGGGCTTCGTGATTCTAACAGTCCAGCTGCACTTACATATCTTCGGAGCTCATCTGGCCTGCGGGTCCATTCTGGGCAGTATCTATTATGATCTCTGACATCTCCTTCAATCACTGTCATCATTAACAAACTTCATTATAATACTGGATAAAAGACCTATACCTGTTATTTTGCGGGCTTTGAATGCTAGGAGTATTAACATCATATGAGGTGTGTCGAAGGTATTGAAGCATCTCTTTGCTACAACTGACGCCAGCTGAACCTCTCGAGCGGTCGTTTTTTGCTCGATGGACCAACCCTCCCGCAGTTCTCGCACACGGTTCGTCCATCTCTCCGTGCCCTCTACCTCGGCGAACTCAGGATATAGTTCATAGAGCCCAGACTCCTCCAGAATTTCTAAAGAGACTACACATGATCGACCGGCATGGTTCACTGATCCTTGAGAAAGGTATTCTCCATTGTAGTATCTTGTATCCTCGAGACGGAAGCGGACGAACTTTTCTGTCCTCCCACCCTTTTGTGCAGCAGTGTTGCGATACGCTGAAGAAGCCATAGATCCGGCGCAAATTGCCCTTGCGGAAATCTCCTGGTATCTATGGCGCATATCTTGATGTCCGCTGGGTTGCAGCCAAACTTACGGCGTCTCCAGATCGCGTATTGAATTGCGAACAGTAGAGAGCTTGTCCATGACATTAAATTATCAGAGTCTTCTCCACCGCAACACGGTTTAGTCAGATGAGTGTATAGCATGTCTATTGCTTGGTCCTTTGGAAGAGACAGAAGATCCTTTCTGCTCTCTTCGGGCGAATCAGCAACACGCGCCGTCGAAGCCACTACATTATCGTCGCTTCTTCCTGAGCTCTTTTCATCAAATGTCCGGAACAAGTACTGTGGCATATCTGTAGTCGCAAAGGTTTGAAGCTTGACCTCGCGGCTTGCTGGTGGGTAGAACAGTGTCGGTCCGTCAGGGCATCTGTGAAGGACCAATACCCAAAAGTCAATCCAACTCTGCTCTTCCTGCTCCCTTTCCTCTCGTTTCCGTTCCATTCGTTCATCCATAGCTTTGGCATAGTCGTCGTCGATCTCCAGGCGATCTTCGTGTTCATAATATTCCTCGGCCTCAAAATCAGGGTCATATGGCCATTCAAGACAAGCCTCGTCGCGCTCAATGAAATAGTTATTGGAATGTAGTGCACCGGAGTAACTAGCTGCTTGATTGTAACACTCCTCAGCGATCTTCCATGGAACGCAATTGCGATAGCTGGCATCATTTAGAACATCTCGGACAATGCTTCGTATTTGCTCATCGAAGTGTGATAACATGCGCTGAAGCAGAGACCCGTCGCGGACTTTAGCCCCACCCTGTTCCCCAAGGGAAGCGAGAAAGGCAATTATTGACAGTTCTGCGGCATCTCTGAGCGTGTTGGCGGCATTATCAAGAATACGAATTACTTCTGTAACTTCGCTGGCTATTCTGTGGAGCGAACAGATTTCTGTGATATCCCGACTATTACGGTGGATTGTTGAGCCAGCTAAGACACAGGCTTGTTGCTTTTGGGAGGAAATGATTTTGGCAGACTGATCGAGCAATTGGATCGATTTTTGAAGAGATGAACTCGAGTGACCAGGATTATCGACCTCAGATGCCTTGTCATCGATTCTCATTTCTTCCATCAAACTCACAACAGACTTAACATTGTTTGCCATTATAGCGGATTCAGTTTTGCTGAATGGAAGCTCTTTTGTGATGCAGGATGAAATTGGAGTTTGCAGAGGCTGGACTGCTGGTCAAACTCATGTAGGGGGTGGACATCGCGCTGTCAGATGGAGGGACAACGGTTTCTCGAATTTTCCAAAAGCACATGGCTGCACCTGCATACGAACCGCTGTTGCCTGATCGCTGCCCATTACTAGTCTCCTTCACAACACCATCACCACGGTAGGACAATGGACAGAGCCAGTCAAGTATTAGCCCCCCCGAAAGCATAGCACATGTCTGTACTATCCCATTAATTCGACAGTAGCAACCCCATATCCTCACATTACTGCGCTCTGCAAATATGCAAACAAACTCTGTGCCTCGATATCCTATGGAATCGATTGAAGTGAGGCAGCGACGGAGCCTGATAACTCAGAAGATACAAATCAGTCTCAAGACTTCCATGAGCCACATCTGGAATACTGACCAACGTGCCCAGTAGAGTAGGAAGTTCACTGATAATGTGGATCGGAGGATGTCGGGAAGAGGGAATTCTCGGGTGAGATACACGTAGCCACACGTTTTAAATCTTACCGAGATGTAAGCCACGACCAGACTTGTCTCGTCAAGAGGTGAGTCTCTCTACGTAGGGACGGACTTTAATTGGAACAATGATTGTACAGCTTAGCGATTCGGTAAGTTTGACTGTGTGAGGGAAAGCACCTGGCACGTAGAAATTCTCCTGTTTATTGAAAGAAGACCGAGCGCTGTGGCTTTCTATCAAGTTCATATACTAATCGATCACAAAGCATATGACTATCAATTCACAAATTCAACAATCCCAACAAATTGGGGGTTCAACACATAAGTTCCTCCTTCTCAATTAAGGTATCGACATTTCTCCAGGAGATCCTGATCCTCACCCTTACCCTTTTTCGAACGACCAGCCCTCCACTCACCTGCCAAACTCATCCACAGAATCCATCCTCAGCATCAAGCTCTCCAGGAGCGTTAAACACCTAGATAACATCACAATTCCCACACCTCTCATGATGACAAGCCGCGCATTTCGAGTTCCAGAACATCATCGTGTTATGGCCGCATTGGCAGCAGTTCAGTGTTCTGTAGTGTGTTGTGGCGCCTTCGGGTGTGTTTACGCTTGTGTCTGTGTTCATGTCTATGTCTATGTCACGAGTTGGCATGGGCAAGGCTGGGAGAGCAGGGGAGGGGGTGAATGTGGGGGTGCTTGGATTGCGGGGGGAATCCATTTGAATGGTGGAAGCGGATCTGGATGTGATGAGGCGTAGTGGTGGTGAGTAGTGATTGAGAAGTGCTAGCTGGATAGCGCGAAGAAGTAACAAGCTGCTGAACTCTGAGATGTGGGAGGAGTGGGAATGGATGCAGTGACAAGAGTTGCTGGATTTTACACCCGGATGTGCAAGTGTTCTAGCAATTGATCGTCTGTCTTGATAGTCTGGTAAGGAAACACAAGAATTTCGAAGATTGTGAATAAAGAATTGGAACCAGAGGCAGAGAGCTATCTAAAGGGAGTCGCAGTTGTCTTTGGATATAAGCGAGATAGAGGGTCAACATACCAAAGACTTGAATGGCGGGCCGACATAACGGCTTTACACCCAACTTTCTTTATCCATGAAAGAAAAGCTATTTCGAGTATTTACTGACACAATGACATAGTGGTGCTTAGGACTGCAGGATCAGCAGCTAGATAATTGGGGGAAACAGGAAAATGGGTCGCAGCAAGATGCCACAGGTTTCATTCATTGCCTGTAATGGTGGATGTGGGTCGCTGGTATCATCCCTCAATCAATACTATCAGTGATCTGTTTTGGAGTCGAGTCGAGCGCCCGAATAGCATCACCGTGTGCGACTTCCTGTCAGTGCTCGCTTCCATTCCATCCATGCGCCCCAGAACCATAATTGTGCCCTCCATCCATTTCCCAGCCGTTACTCCATTCATTCACGCAACGCCACCATCCCACAACGCCAATGCTCATGCATGCAAGAAATATCTTTCGCGATCATAGCAATAAACTCAAAAGCCAAGCCCACGAATCACAAGACTTTGCGAGCTCGACGGCGCAATCCATTTAGACGCTCGTCATCCTCCCGCTCAGCCAGATCACAAACACCTCCTTCACTGGCATTGACGCGCAACTTGTTGACGTAGATATCCCAGAACTTATTGTTGAAAGCAGGAAGCCATTGTTTGATGTTCTTGTCCTTTTCCTCAATTGAATCGAGGCTCAGGGCTGCATATGGATTGACGTTGAGTTGATTAGCATGCCAGCCAGGTGGGACGGAACTGCTGGAAGAAGTGTGATAGGTCTCGCTGAGGCGGACACCACCGCTGGAGTAGTCAGAAGAGTCTTCAGAATCGGAGTCGGCGTTCCCGTTGACTTCAAGACGCTTGGATGCAGCAAGCTTGACGAAAAGCTCTGCGGTCATCCAGCTGTCGAAACCTGCTTCGTGCTCCTTGCCGAACTCGGCCCCATAGGTTGTGTGGGATTCATGAAGGAGAATGAGAGGAACGTGGATCTTGCGGAAGGGGGCGAGAAGTTCCTTCAGGTTGGATCGAGTACTCATTGCGTCGGCGCCATATGTGGCGATGTACTTGGTGTCGATAACATACGGGAAGAGGGCGTGAATATCTTCCTGGAAGTGCTTGACGTTTACTGGTAAATGTCCAATAAAGGTCCGGAAGAGGAAAGCAAGATCGGCGAAGAGGTTGTGGCCGACAATGACATGCTTCTTGTTGCGAAGAACCTCGGTGACTTCAGTGAACTCTTTTTGGGCCTTGTACCACTGGTTTTCAGAGTCCTCGGCGCTTTTGCTGCAGAACCAATCCGGATCGATGTCAGATAGCTCGCCACCTGTCAAAGCCTCGAAGATCCATCTCAAGCCTGAAGCTGTTAGCGTACGGCGGACTGCGCTCAGAAGCTACGCACCTTTTTGTTTGGCGACAAGCGTGTTGAAGCGAGCATCCTTTCTCTTCTGGAACTGGAAACATGGATTAGACTCGTCGCTGCAAAAGTAGATTCATTCCATACCTCTTCTTCTTTCTTGAGATCCAAGCGCTCGATTTGCATAAAGCTGCCATCGTTTCGGGCAAAGGTTCGGAGTGTTGGGAACTCGTTCCGCACCATTTGATGGATAAGTCGACGTTGGAAACCATTCAGACTACCAGCATCATTGCCAATATTGACAAAATCTAGGTCGGGCTGGATTGATTCAGCACGAAATTCAGGAGTAATGCCAGATTACACACCTTTGGATCATTGACCCAATCCTTGATGGTCTTGCGAGCAAGTCGGCTGAACTCAATGGTGGACAAATCCTCTGGACCAACGACAATATCAGGAATAGAGGCATTCTTCTTCGCTCGCTGAGAATGCTCCACACGACGCTCATCCTCCTCATCACGAGATAAGTACGGAACGCCCTCTCTGAAGACCTTGCCAAAGTCGAAGCCATTCTTGGTCAAGAAGTCACATGCACTGGTGGAGAATGTGAATGTTCTTTCCAGTCTTAGATCAACTCCCTCGGCGGATAATGGATTGACGTTGAAGTTGTACGGTCGAGCAAGATAGAACTCTGGTAACGATTAGCAAACACTTAAATCAACAAAAGCTCCACATACCCTTCTCACGATCCTCTTCAACACAGGTGATACCGAATTGCAAAACTTGAAAGGTTTCGGCAGCGCTTCTCATGTCATCATACTGCTGCTGCAGACTGGGTTTGCCAATATCGTGAGCTCGATCTCCAGCTGAATACTTGGGTCGAGTAGTGATACCGCTCATCTCCAGGTCAAACGTAACGAAGCTGGCATTCGCAATATTCTTCAATATCGGGAGCAGCTGCCGACGGAAGTGCGCTTGATCGACCTCCATTTTGGCGGATGATTTTTGTTGTTGAAGGAAGAAGTTTCTTCGTTGAGGACAAGAGCATGGAAGACAGGCTGGCAACTGAGCCGATAACTGGCGTGGAGTGAAGTTGACGATTGAGGAAGGAGATATTGGTTGTAGTGCCAAGAACCGAATCAAATGTAAAAGTGAGCGAAAGGCAGACTTATATCCAGTGACATGGGGGAGACTTCTTTCAGCTTTTGGAGTCTAGAAGTAAGGAGATTGTAGATGCACCAGCTTGAATCCTTAGTGTGGTGGCAAGGCCAGGTGCTGGAGAAGAAGACAAGAAGAGCAGGTTCTCAGAAGATCGAGGAGGATATCAACTGTCAATTACTAAGCAAAGTTTGCATCTTTCGTTTGTTTCTTCAATGCTGCCTACCGTCAAGTGATGTGGTCAGCCATAATTCATTGACGACGGGATGTTGAATGTTTGTTCATTCAGCCTCGCCTGCCTTGCACCAACAAAGCCAAGAATCGCATAACCCATGCATGTTTACATAAAACCCACTTTTCTTTCAACAAATCACAGGCTCCCCGCGCCGGACCGAGGTCCAAGACTTGAACCTCTCTGGCATTCCCGTCTTCAGATGCCAGGGCATCGCGAAATACATTCCAGCCACGACACCGCTCTCCCCCTTTCCTCCCTTTCTCTTCATTCGTGTCCTCTGGCCCATTCTACACGATGACTTCCAACGGGTCAATCGCGACGACCCTCGCGCCAACCAGAGAGACTCTGTCCTCATCACAACTCCTCACTTCCTCTATATCCTCATTAAACTCGACAACCTCGCGGCAGGCCACCTCGCAAATATCCAAGATTTACAGACAATCATCTACACTCTTCTTAACGCGTCGATTACCCGAATCTCTTTCAACTATCCTGCCTGTTATTACACCGCCGCCTACAGACGATACCAATGCTGACCCGGAAGCTGCGCCCATCTCGAAAGCCGGAAAGACGACGCGGGTTAAAGTCTGGAGCTTATACCTCACAATATTGAATGCGGTAGTTGAGCTGGATCCAGACGAGGGGAAACAGGCGTTTGGTAGCTCCGAGTGGAGGGGTTTAGTAACCAAGGTGCGGGACGGTGAGGTCTGGGAGGAGGTGGTGAAGAATGGATACGGAGGGGTGGAGGGGGACGTCGACTCAGATGTTGTGATAAACCTGTGAGCATTTTCTTCTTAAACTTGTCTTTACTTTCACCCCGATACCCGAATTGACAGTCTCATACTAACACTCCCCAGCGCAACCCTCCTCCTCGCCCACGCCCGCACCCAAAAAACCAACCAACAACGCCTAGAAAACTACCTCGCCTCCTCCACCACCCCCAACCTCGACATCTCCTCCCGCCTCCAAACACCCACCTCCCCCCGTCGCGGCCCCAGCCCCAGCAAACAACCCACCAGCGGAACCGACACCCCTCGAGACCTCAACGCGCGCGTCAAGATCCTAGAACTCTACACCCTGCACGTCCTCCTCCGCAACAACGAGTGGGACTACGCTCGCGAATTCATAACCATCTCCTCGGTCCTCGACGAAGAGCGCCGCGAAGCCTTCCTCCAAGCCCTCCAAAGCCTCCAAGACGAACAGAACGAGTCTGAACGCCGCGAGAAAGAGGAACGTCGGTACCAGGAAGAGCAATTGAAGAAAGATATCGAGGACGCTAAACGTCGACGCTTGGAGAACGAAGAGCGCGAGAGGAGAAGAGAAGAGGAAGAACGTCTTAAGCGAGAGAGACCTCGTCCGAGGTCTGTGGCTGGAGGTAGTGAAGTCGATTATGGAGTTGAGGATACACCGCCTAGGCCAGGGAGTTCGAAATCCCGCTCTTCAGCACGAGGTGGCTCTGGTTCTGCGAAAGGTTCTTCGTCGAAGAACTACGATAGATCGCATCCCTCCACTTCACCTACAGCACGCAGTTCCGCAGCGTCCAATGCGCGGAAAGTACCACCTACGATGCTCACTCGCGCGAGTAATGTCCTGGGTAATGTGAAGAGATTAGTCGAGGGTATGGCGGTGCACTTTCAGACTAGACCGTTGTTTATACTGCAGTTTCTAGCATTTCTGATTGGCTTTTTGGTGGTGCTTAGCAGGAGGGATGTTAAGGAGAGGTTGAGGAGGATATTAGGTGGTGGATGGGACAAGGTAAGGAGGACGGCGGGGATGGGTGTTAAGGTTAGTTATATCTAATTAGGTCGGCGGAGTGGGAGAGAAAGCTGGAACAAGGAGTGGCGAGATGACATGAGAAAAAGTAGGTGTACACTATAATCTTGTAATGCAAGAATGCAGGGATTGGCGTTTGTGGTGTGTTGGGAAAGGAAGGAATCGATGAAATTCAATCCAGATATATGACATTGATGAATTTGGCGGTCGACTTGTGAGTCGAGTTCTACGAACAGAACAATTTATGTGCATTGCTTCGTCTGTTTACTGGAGCTCGGCAAATTAGTAAAGCAAGCCCATCAAGCTCTACCCATTGTCAATACTCTATTGAAAGTGAGAGACCTGAAGTCGATATCCTGAAATCATTCATTTGTATTTCTACCTTCGCGCCGTTTGTGTATACAAATGCATTGAGCGAAGCATTCATTCTCTGGCGCTTCGCTTAACACCCTTTTCACCTGTCCTCTCTTCTCTACTCCCCTCGCCTCAAAATCCCAACCCATCCAAGTCCAAATGTATAATACAGAATCCTCTTCCCATCCCAAGTCGCACACTCTTCCATCCCCCAAAAATAGGTACCTCACCACTCATTCCCTCCCCGACTCACAAATACTTCATATGGTTCCCCGCTCTCCTCCTCTTATACAACAAGTACGCCCCGACAAGCACAACCTGACTCCCCACAACCACAACCACAAACCTCCCAATCCCACTCCCCTTCTCAATCCTGCCCGTCAAACTACTATGCGTATCCCTAACCTCCCCCTGGATATTCGCCACATGCCTGTCCAGCTGATTATGCAAATCGCTCTTCGTCTGCCTAACATCCGCCTGAATCGCATCGATCCTCTCACGCAGACTATGCAATTCCCCTAAAGAAGCCTCAATCCGCGACAACCGCTCAGCGAGCAGTTCGCTGGTCTTTTGAGCTTGCGTCTGCCAGTGTGCTTGGTCGCGGCTTGTGGCGCTGATGTGCTTCATCATGCTTTGGAGACGGTTATGTAGATCTGCGAACTGCTCGCTACTAGAAGTATATTTCGAAGCTGCTTCTTCGACAGGGTCGCTATACGACGGGATCTCTCCCCCTCCCCTCGGCTTATCCTCCGCCCGTCCATGAACATCTGAGTTTAGGATCTGCTGCGAACCGACGTTGCCTTGTGCTGGATCGAGGATGTCGGGTGTGTGTGATTCGGTGGTCGTCACGAACTTGAACACTTCGAAGGAGTCGGGGTTCTCCGCGCTGGCGGCTGTGAGGCCGAAGTTGTTTCCTAGCGGGAGCTTCACCTTGTTGCTTTCGAAGCAGAGGTGCCCGTCGACGGAGACTTTGAAGCCGGTGCTTGATTGCTGGATTGCTACTCGTGAGGGGCGGCCGAGGTTGCGGAAGGCGTATTCGCAGTGCCCGAAGGCGAGGCTGTCGATGCTGTGGTGGGATTTATAGTCTGTGGATCCGTCGTTGAGGAAGGCTCGTATGTATCCTGCCTGCTCTATTGTTAGGTTTCTCCTGTCCATCTGAGTGTGCATTCGGCAGAGGGGAAACGTACTGAGCCAGCATATTGATCAATCACCAGCACCAATCCGTCGAATTTGCCAACGGTATAGATACTGCTCGTCCCTACTACATTCTGCCCATCCTTCACATACCACAGCTGCATGTTACCCCCAGCTCTTTCTGGCCCCGTAGCTCGGAAGTCCAGATCTACCGTCCAGTACTGATGTTGTAATTGCTTCTCCGACCATACTGCCGCTCTTTGATTGCCTGGTGCGGGAGGAGTGAGGACCAGTTTGTTGGAGAGGATCTCTGGAGGGTCAGGTTTGCCTATTAGATGCCAATTCGGTATGGCGCGGAGGTTTGGAGAGATTCTGGAATGTGTTAGAGAGCTATGGGAGGGGAAAAGGAGAGACAGCCTACCTATCTTGGTGACCAAAGCTCAAATCATTGTGTAGGTATGAAGCTTGCGCGTAGGCAAAGAATAAGGCAGAAGCCGAAGCAAGGGATGAGAGAGGCGCTGAGAAATGCATAGCTGCTAAGCTGAGCTTTCGAAACCCAAAGCTCCTGGAGAAGCCTTTCTTCTAATGTACTGATCCAGCAGCTAGCATAGAAAGCTCAACCCGGGCTCGATCGTCGCTCAATTGCAACGTCAACCTTGGAAGAAATAATGAGAGAATAGTAGAAAGTCGTGTTTAAAAGCTGCGACAATCTGGCTTTAGCCGCGTTGTATCAGTTCAGTCCTTGTCCTTTGTGTCTCCTCTGTTTCCCCCGGAGCTCTTGAGGACAGCTTGCAGGGAACCACGGACGATATCACCGATGCAATATATCACAACCGCGGCAAGTATCACGTTGCGGATGGGTCTGCCTAGACTGGTGATAGAAGGACCAAGCTCCAGGGTGAATTTGTGAGAAACAAAATGTTTGACTACGAGCTCAGACGGTATGAATGCTGCGTCCATAATAAACTGGGTTGTTGGTCAAGATATCAAGAGATGATGGAGCTTTGATTGTTGACCAATGATTGCTGTTGATTATCCCTGGCAGGGCGGTGGAAAGTGGCAGTACAATTGGCCAGTGATGGACTTTTGGCTTCAGCACAACGAAACGTTAAGCAGTAACCACCCCAACACCACGATTCCGTGCAAAGAGATGTGTAGATGGCGGACTTGTATCCTTCGATAGCACAGTGTGCGGTAGTAGCAAGTGCATTCAAATTGCTACTACTGCCCGCCTAGTACGTCTTTCACCAGCTGTCCAAACTTCAAAGCCCCACTGACAGCTTTACAGCAAATCCACCGATTTCGAGGTCCATAGGAATTGGCTGGCCATTACCAACAGCCTACCAATTCAGGAATGGTACTATGAGAAGACTTCAGAATGGACTCTCGATTATCCTCCTTTCTTCGCATATTTCGAATGGGTACTATCCCAAGGCGCAAAGCTGGCAGATCCGGAAATGCTGAAGGTGTTCAATTTGGGATATGATAGTTGGCAGACAATATACTTCCAAAGAGCGAGTGTGATACTCACCGAGCTGGTTCTGGTCTTTGCGCTTTATCTGTAAGTCTGCAAGAATGTTCAGGAAGGGCAATGCTGACTTTCTAGCTTCGTCCAATCGTCTCCGCCAGCTTCGAAAAGAGCATCTCACGCCGCTGCGCTCTCGATCCTTCTCTCTCCCGGTCTCTTGATCATTGATCATATTCATTTTCAATACAATGGATTTATGTACGGTCTCTTGATTCTGTCCCTGGTATTGGCGAGGAAAAAGTCAACCACATTAGCCAGTGGACTACTTTTCGCAACTCTCCTCTGCTTAAAGCACATCTACCTCTACCTAGCACCAGCATATTTCGTCTATCTACTTCGAGCATACTGTCTGGGACCGAAGTCAATCTTCCACATCAAGTTCGGAAACGCATTGAAGCTTGGGACGGGAATAATTGCAATTTTCGGTGCCGCGTTTGGACCATTCGCGTATTGGGGTCAGATACCGCAGTTGTTGAGCAGATTATTCCCATTTTCTAGAGGGTTATGTCATGCTTACTGGGCTCCGAACGTATGGGCGATGTATTCCTTCACTGATCGGATCCTGATCTATGGTACGTCTCGTCCAAACTTCAACGAGCAATTACTAACCAGAGCAGCTGCCCCGTACCTCAAACTTCCTGTCAACCAAGATGCAATCAACAGCGTGACTCGGGGTCTCGTAGGCGATTCCTCCTTCGCAGTTCTCCCCGAGATCACTGCCCGAATGACCTTCATCCTAACCCTGATCTTCCAAATCATCCCACTCATAAAGCTCTTCTTTGACCCAACTTGGGACACATTCATCGGCGCTGTCACTCTCTGCGGCTATGCATCCTTCCTCTTCGGCTGGCACGTCCACGAGAAAGCTATTCTCCTCGTCATCATCCCATTCTCACTCATCGCACTCAAAGATCGCCGATATCTAGGGGCCTTCCGCCCTCTCGCCGTAGCAGGTCATGTCTCGCTGTTCCCGCTCCTTTTCACGGCTGCGGAGTTCCCGATTAAGACTGTATACACTATCTTCTGGCTTGTACTCTTCTTGCTTGCGTTCGATAGATTGGCGCCTGCGAGTAACAAGCCGAGATTCTTCTTGCTGGATCGCTTCAGTCTGGTGTATATAGCTGTCAGCATACCACTCATCGCGTATTGCAGCTTGCTGCATGGGATTATTTGGGGTGAGAAGTTGGAGTTCTTGCCATTGATGTTCATGAGTAGCTACTCGGCTGTGGGTGTTGTGGGTAGTTGGTTGGGGTTCTTGGTCGTGTTCTTCACGAGCTAGGCGAGGATTCATCATATCTGAATACACGGAGATAGAGATAGGAGAATGATACCCTTAATTCATTTAAATCGTAACGCGCCATGTTGACATCTCAAGCAGGTTCTACTAAAGCAGTGCTTCTATGGTGGCAGACTGTTCTGCATTCAGATTACATTTGCAAGAACAATCATATTCACTGGATTTTATCTCATCGAATCACTCAGCTGTCTCCATATATGCGCAGTATTGGCAAGGGACTACAATCAAGCTTATCTGCTGAGAGTAATTGGACGTCGAGTGAGGAGTACAATTATTCGCCAAGCAGGGGAAAATGACCAAGCTACAGCTGATGTTGCGATGATCGCTAGATCGATTGATATTGGCCGGTCAGACGAGCCAGTCGTGGGGCTATGCAATGCAGACAAGAAATAACAGAACAACACACAGGCAGCCTAGCGAGGCTGTGCCAGTGCCAGGAACATGCTGATAACTCACCCACCTACCCTCCGCATCCTGATAATCATTCCGATTGCGTATCGACAGCTATAGTTTCAATATTTAAGGATGGAATCACAACAGGATCAGAAAGAGAAGTACCGAGAAAAATCCGACGAAGAGTTCAATACTGATTTATAGAACAGACTGCTCAGTGCAGAGAAAATATTTGCAGACGCGGTTTTGACTTTTGAAGAGGAGTTTTCAGATGAAGACAAACTGAAGTGCAAAGCGATTCGGACCACACAGGAGCTGGGAGTCTCCCTAAAAGATCACATCAAGAGCCTGGAATCCCGGCACGAATCACGACTACTCGCTGCTTGCGCAAAAATTGACGGGTTTGGTTCGGCAATCAAGCCATATTTCGATGTGGTTTCCATCTTTGTGTCGAGTCATCCAGAGTGGGCAGGGCTTGTATGGGGAGCTGCACGTTTAGTCTTCCAGGTATGTGCCCTGTTGGATGACAGGAATCGACCCCTTTGCGGCTCTAATTTCCGAGTGCCTCTAGGTTGCTAGCAATTATGTGACATTTTTCGAGAGATTGGCAGTCATGTTCGAACAAATGGCAGAACATTTGCCTTCATATCATCTACATCTCGACATATTGAAAGGGAGATCAAAAAATGGAAAGTGGAGTCTGAGCCACGAACGTCTGGTCAAATCACTGTCCCTTGTGTATGCTGATATAATGCAATTCTGTTGCGACTGCCGAAACTTGTTTGGTACTAAGCGTATTGGTAAGTAGAATTAGCTATATTCAGCCTACCACAGCATAACATCAGCAGGTATTCGGTTCAAGGCAAGGCTTATTATGGATATGATGTGGACCCCGTTCGATGTGCGTTTTTCAAAGATACTTCTTCGATTCGATAAACACAGAAAGTTTTTTGAAGAAGCCGTTGATAAGGTTTACAAGCAAGAAATGCTGTGGCATTTTGATGCAGTAGAAGGAGAGCTCGAAGAGAACGCGAAGGCGCGAGAGGAGGGCCTAGAGAAGTTAAATAAGATGGAGACAGATGAGCTACGTCAGTTCTGATTTGTCAAATCCCAGAATTGAACTAATATGAATCAGAACTTAGGCATTATGCGATCAAAGATTGGGTCTCTGCCCCTGCTTGGAGAGCCACATACGATGATGCCTGCCGAAGCCGGGTAATGAAGACAGGACAATGGTTTTTCAATCTCCCAATCTTTCGTAACTGGATCGAAAAAGAGAATGTATTTCCTCCAGATGAGGATTTCTCAAGCCGGGTATTAGTGGTTTCAGGTATGTCATGTCTTTGCTCGAGCGAAGAAAGTATAATCCTTACCCGGACTAGGAAAACCTGGCTATGGCAAGACAGTCCTCTCGACCTTTGCTATTGATCGTCTCAAGGAGAATCATATGGTTGCATTTTTCCACTTTGACCAACAACATCCGGATTTCTCTCATGGGCGCCATGCATTTCGATCGATCTTGATGCAGCTACTTCATACTCACAACGTGAAGGGCTGGAGGGAACTTGTTGATATCGCCTCTCTAATCAAGAATGTCACCGGAAGTGGGCAACGGTTTGCATCAGAAGAAGACGTTCTCGACATTCTTGAACTCTATATTGAACGATGCAATCCGGCGTATTTCGTGTTCGATGGAATGGATGAGTGCTCTAACCATGTAGATTTCGTTCTTGAGCTTGAACGGCTCACGAAGGGAACAAGGACAAGGATCCTACTTTTCGGCAGGCCTCATCTACATTACGGAAATGTACGCCAATCGGAAAGCAACCAGATACTACTCGGTCCTCAAGAGAATCTTCAAGATCTTCAAGCATATTTACACCGTCACGTTCTTTCCTTGCTCGAGAAAGGTGCGATTGCTAGGAGGCAACCCGATGATGCGGCCGCCATTGTGGAAATTCTCGCTCATAATTCGAGTTCCATTTTCCTCTGGGCAATTCTCATGATTGCATACTTGCAATCTCCTTTCCTGACCCCTCGGGATCGCTTGGACGCGATAGAGCAGATTCACGTCTTCACTGGTTTGGATGCACTGTTCATGAAAATTTTAGATCAGGTCGAGAAGAGTACCCCCAAAACTCAGTGGAATCGGATAAAAACTGTCTTCCAATGTTTGATTGCTGCATTTCGTCCTTTGACGACCCAGGAATTGAAGATCTTGTTAGCCGTCAAGAAGGATACTGCTATGTCAGCAGAAGATCAAATTCAGGACTTCGATAATTCTCTAGTCCAAATGTGTCGCTCCTTGGTGGAAATCAGACCAGACGGAACTGTGGCCTTCATACACCTTTCAGTTTCAGAGTTTCTCATAAAAGCAGAATCCCGACGGAACAGTCCTTGGCCCTTCCACGTGCAGATCTACTCGGCTCACCGTACAATGGCTGTCCTATGCATATCCCATATGCTTAATGACGTCCCCCACAGTCCATTGAGTGGCTGTTCATCGACAACTATCACTTCGATCCTCTTGGAAGAGCGTTTCCCACTTTTGCAATACGCAACATCAAACTGGGAGAGCCATGCGTGGAAGTGTCTTCAATTTGAGTCGAGAGATGATATCAAGAACACATTTGCCATTGACGAGTACAAGATCCTCTTATCTCAGATCCTTGTTGCTGTGTCGAGTCCGGAGTTTGTTAGCATGTGGGTTGAAGCGGGGTGGATCTTTGGTACTTGTCCAAGTCAGAGAGACCTCCCAGCAGTCATTAGGTCTGCTCTAGAGATACTAGGACTGCAAACCTCAGCAAAAGTCGCCAAGCTCATTGCGAAATTGGATTCGCTGTCCACGTACATATCGAATCTTGAACGACAGTGGGGTCGTGTTTTGGAACAACATCCGAATGAAATCTGGCTCCCAAGCATTCAAACATTTGCCCAGTCTGAGTTCTCGGTGGGTAGCAATGTATCAAACCTGGTCTCTCTGAGCTCACCGGAAGATGTGGATGCTATCCTATTGGCGTCCCAGGTTTCAGACTCTGGGTCTGAGGTCGGTGTGCTCAAAGTGTGGCCGCCAAAGTAAGTTCACATCACCAGAATGCGGTAGCATACTAACCGAAGTAAGTCATAATAAGCGGAATAGATCCCGTCAAAGCCTATCCCCGTGGAGGTCAAGCTATCAGATATGGTCATTGGAGACCCTGCAAAAAATCAAAAATGTCCACTTCGAACTTCCAGCTGGTAACGTAATTTTCCAGAAGCACAAGCACATGCACAACCAATCATTCCGGTTACCAGTCACCTTTTCTCCTTCACTCAAACTCGTCGTAATCGGAGATGTTGTTGTTCAAGCGAATCATGCTGCTATGGACATAGTTGATCCCGCTCAAACACAGTCTCAGATGATCCAAGTGTCTAGCTGCCACTTCTTTCCAACAACAGACAGATGGCCAAACCTCCCGCAAAACGCTGTCGATGGCAGTTCTTTACTCGCGGAGGAACTCAACTGCCACGCTCATCAGAAACGATCCGGAATACACAAGTGTTACCCGTGGTATCACTACTCGTTCTCGACGGACGAAAACTTTCTCCTCATGCTGGAGGGCCACGAAGCACCAGACAGTACGCTTCCAGATGCATGGGTGCTGAATGCTTACGAAAACTCCACCCCAGGAGGCATAAAACCTTTGTTTAAATTGGTCGCCATGACACGAATTGGGCTTAGAACTTTTGACTCCTCGACATGGACTGATGGTAGTCCGCTTAGCAGTATCTCCTGCTTCCATCCTTTTGCACCAGTAATAGCATTATGCGCCTCAGGAACGACATCGTTGTGGAGGTTTGATGGAGCTGGTCAGTGTTATGGAATTTATATGAAGTTCCGATTGTTGGCTAATCAATCTTAAAGGAAACAAGCTGCGGGAAGTCTATGGAGCAACTCTCAATCAGATGCAATTCTCGAAATGCGGTCATTACCTATACGGTTTGACGGTACTGGACAAAGTTCCTGTATTTCTGCACATTGCGCCCCTGCTCTCCAACGCCGTTACATCCAAAATCGGGAGCACCGAAGACCGAAGTGCAAAACACCAATCGGCGATCTCCGTGCCGTTTGACCATCTCAGAGACAATGAGAATTGCTCTTTGGTCGATTCTAAGCAGCGAACGTTGAGTTCAACAACTATGCCCGTATTTTCGAGACACAAGGGCCAACTGCAACTCTCGGCTCTTCGACAAGAAAACAAAAATGGAGAGATCACACTGACAACAGCACGAGCAGATGGGACGAGACTTAAAGAAGTGATCACTAAGATCCCAGAGTCTACGACTTTTGAGCAAAGCTACTCGACTCTTGTCCCAAGTGATTCCCATAAGAGCCTTCGAATTGTTCTGAATATGGCAGCTCAGGATTCGTATAAGATAGGTAGAACAGCAGACTTTGCGTTGCCGCTGGTCCTCGACAGGCAAAGGAGAACTATTCCATCATTTTCTTGGAAGGATCCAGGGAAGCGGGGCTTGGAATTTGATCAGGAATGCTCTGGGTTATCTGCTACACGCGATTCTAAACGTTTGCGTTATGACTGGTGATCAAATAGTGCTTGGCCGATGTTCACAAGTCTCCTGCCCATCTTGTTGTAAGAACATGAGATTTTAGCGTAATCCAAGCCTTTGTTAAATCAATGGTACTTCTCAGGTATATCAACTCCACTAAAAGAGCTTTGTCGCAGCTAGGTGAGCACTAGAATAGCATTACTACTAGACTGCTTGCTTCAGCATAGAGTGACTGAGTTAGTAGGAGAGTTAATGAAAGTAAGACCCCAAAGGGATCAAACCTCCTGCCTACATGGATGATGAATTCACTACCACCTCAAGCAGCTACGGGACCGGAAGATCATTCTTGAAGTCCCGAATGTGCATAAATACAAACCTCTCATCTTCAAGTTTCTGCCACCGCAGCACGTATCGGCCACGCCAGATGCGCATGGAGCATCGTTCCAGTCCTTCCTGTGTACGATCACGACCTCAAGAGCTTTTCTAAGTCCATTCGCTTATGAATTATCACGTAGAGATAGCAGAAATCCGTCACGTCAGAATTTAACTGAAAGGTTGGGCGAGACTTTAGACGCTGCTGTTAAAACCTTGGTTGTTTTATTTCCGCTTCACATCAATCCGTGCAGTTTTGAATTTTTCGAGCCCTGATATCTCTGCCTGTCGAGAAGCAAAGATCAGAATTTCTCAAGCACTTCAATTTCAAGCAAAAAGAAGAGTTTCTAACCAGCCCACTTCACAGCTGATGTCAAAAGAGAAGTGCATCAACCGATTCTGAAGATTGCTCAGTGGATCCACCTTTCCTCCTTGCCTTGAATCAAAGTCTGTCTCACAATCTTACAGCCTCATATCTCAATCATCAAATGGTGAATCGCATTCATGATCTCTCTCACATGGATGTCAGTGAAGAGACCCATTAAGGAATCCTGCGCTACGCTTATTCACCCCTGCCATTGATGAAGCTCAACTCCAAGAACAAAATTAGGCTGCCAGCCAATCACCACTCTGCGAGCATAAAGACCAGATCAACAGTCATCTACCGGAAGTGGAACGAAGAAATGCATGCAAGGCTGAAATTTCAGAGAAGGCATCACCGCAATGTTCCAACCGGCATGCACATCCATCCTCCTTGACTAGCATCGTCTCTTTCTCGCGCGGATCTGAAGCGCAGCTATGAGAGATATTACTGTAATTCCACATTCTCAAGCTATCGAATCACCATAAAAATCTTTGTGTAGTAAGCCCCTGTGGGAATATCTATTGTTGTCAATTTTCCGCAAAACACTTCGTACTTGACAATTGTTTACTTCCGCCTCGCTTACCGGACACCCCCTAAAAGTCTTTGCCGAAATCCTTGTTTGTCCTGGTGCAAGATTAGCTGAATTGCGAGAATCAGGGAATGGATCACACCTTCAGCCAAGAGAACCCGAATGAGATTGTCATGCTTGGTCTAGAAATTATCCAGGTCGGGGAACAAATTGTTTTATATTTTGCGTTAGCTTTCACCTCCCTGGGCCAGGTCAAATCTTATCTTCAATCACTGGAATGATACAAATCACCTTCAAAGTCACCAAAAGCGAGGACTTCCACGTAGAGCAAGTGTTCATGGAGCAGAATGTTTTCACTCTGCAACCGAGAAAAGTAGAAGAGAAGTATCAGACTGTATAGTCTATTCTAGGAACATTTACCTGTCCATTCGTTTTTTTCATTACAAATTGTTCTTTCCCAAATAATAACCCCAAGGCTTTTTCTCGCCTTCTGTGAGTGATCCACCCCGTGCATCGTATCTAATATCTAAGCTCGCTATGCGGTAGTACTTGTACAAGCAAGCAATCCTCTTGCTATCCATCGATCAATCATTCCATCTATTAAAACGCCATGTCAACAAGTGACTCCTATATACAAAAGAGAATTCGCTCGCTTGGAGAGAAGCAAAGCAAATGATGTGAGAAAAGTGGAGAAAGAGGAAGCGTGAAGGTAAGGAGAAGACTACGACGCAGTCTTCGTAGCCTTTGTCCTCAACTTCATCAACAGATATACCATCGCATAACTAGAGATTGCAAACAGCGCCACAATGGCCGCATCCCTCCATCCATAATAATACTTGGGCAGGTTAATGGTAGCCAGGTAATCCGCACCAGTGCGATAAACACACACCTTACACCCACCCGTCGCATCCGGATTCGTCAAGTTCGACATCGCCCCCATACCCTGCATGTATCCCTGGAGATACTCCCCACAAGTCTGTCCCGCGCCGGGGGTATCAAAGACAGCAAATTCCTGCTCCGTGCAGCGCACAGGCTCGGAATATGTCGTGAAGACGAGGAGAGATCCCATGAGGTAGTTAAACGGATTTAGATAGTACATCCAGTATCTCCAGAAAGGCGTGATCTGCGCGTAGGGGACGAGGACACCGCAGAAGGAGACAAGCGTTCCGATGATGACGGGGTTGACGAGCGAGGCGAAGACGGCGTTGGGAGCGTAGGCTGCGACGAACTGTCCGATTCCGGTGTAGACGAACTCGTACATGACCATGACGAAGAGGACTGATGCCGCTTTGCCGCTGTCGCCTGAGAAGCCGACGGTGTAGTACCAGCAAACGAAATAAAAGACTGCGCAGATGACGAGGTAGGGAAGCTCGGAAACGATGAGACCTGTCACAAAAGCGATCCAGGAGTACATCTTTGACTTCTTCTCGCGGGTCTCGTAGATGTCTCGGCGGTCGAGGAAGAGTGGTTGCAGCTGGGCGATGACACCGGGTGCGACGAAAATGAAGTTGAAAACTGTGAAAAGGCGGAGTTGGAGATCTGCGACGCTGTTGCCGATGTTCCAGAACGAGAAGCCGTTGAAGAGAGCGGAACCAATATGCAATGCCATCTTATTGTTAACGTAGTCTGTGTTACGCCACATGGACAAGTTGGCGCGAGAGCAGACGAGTTTGGTCTGTTCCCAGAGCGGCATTGCAAATTCAAAGCCGTCTTCTTTGGTACCTGGCTCCTTTGCTGCAGCCTCAGCGATGATGTTGTCGAGTTCTTTGACGGTGTGCTCGTGTTCTGGGGAGTCGAGCCATACTTGGTTCCAATCCTTGCCATGCGAAAGAGATCCAGAAACGACGTCAATCATGTGTTCAGCTGGGTTGGCATCTTGTGGACACGGAGCGTCGTATCGGGCGAAATACTCCTTAAGAGTGGACGCGTTCTCACCAATGTCGCCGAAATAAACGGTTTTACCTCCCTTGGCCAGAAGCAAGAGACTGTCGAACTGCAGGAAGAGTTGAGCAGATGGCTGATGGATGGTAACAAGGACGGCTTGTCCAACATCTGCGAGTTTGCGGAGGAAGCGGACGATGTTGAATGCAGCCTGGCCATCGAGACCCGATGTTGGCTCGTCGAGGAAGATTAGGATGCTTGGCTTAGAAACAAGCTCTACACCGATGGTGAGACGTTTGCGCTGTTCGACCGATAGACCAGCACCAGTAGTTCCGATCAGTGTGTTTTCAATGTCGTGCATTTCAAGCAAATCAATGATAGTATCAACATATTGAAGCTTCTTCTCTCTAGGTGTCGTTCTTGGCTGGCGGAGAAGAGCACTGAATTCAAGGGCTTCTCTGACAGTCGCAAGAGGTTCGTGAACATCGAGTTGTTCGCAGTAACCGGCAGATCGCTGAAAACTGATCGAGAGAGGGCGACCGTCAACAAGGATTGAGCCTTTGATCGTTCCATCGGTTTTCCGTTGCGCGAGAACATCGAGGAGAGTGGTCTTTCCGGCACCTGAAGATCCCATGAGAGCTCCCAACATACCAGGCTTGACCCATCCTTGAACATTATCCAAGAGAACACGATCGCCGGAAGGTGTCTTGACGGTGTAGGTGAGGTTCTTCCAGGTGAATACCGATGTGTTGCGGATGAGTTCTTCCTCAACTCTGGTTTCGGATGAGCCACTGGAGGTAGGAGGGTCGACTTTACGAACAGCCTGAGTCTCCTCATCCTCAGTCAAATGCTTGGTCTGCTTGGCCTTCTCGCGAGGGATCAAGAGAAAGCCACTATTTCCAGAGGATGCTTTCCAGCCATTTGTCGAAACGATAGTGATGACGACAAATAGAACCCACCAGGCCCAAAGGATACCAAAATTGCGCCAGATGTTATCGGGAGAGTATGAAAGTGACGCGAGGTATTGTTCACCGGTAAGGCTTGTTGCGCCTTGTGTGGCGCCACCAACTCCTGAGCAAGCCTGGAATGCGGCATCAGCGTAGCCTGGGCCATTCGGAACAAGGTTGTTGCCAACACAGGGGATGATGGTGTTCTTGAACTCGTTGGCTAGGATGGCAGAGAAGCCATATGCGAGAGGATCTATCCAATAAATCCAGACGAACCAAGGGTGCATCTGTGGCTTTCGGATCATGTAACCGGTGTACATGATGAGAGCAGCAATCATGAATCCAGAGACTTTACTCGCCCCATCAAAGGTTGTGAACCCAGCTCCGATGGCACGGAAAAGTGCAGTCATTGCCATGGAAGTGGCGAAGACGATGACCCAGAATGTGAAGAAAGCAGCGGCATCCATTTTTAGTCCGACCATGAAATACAGAATGATCGAAAAGACAGAGACTTGACACAGAAGCACAGGTATATCGGCTGTGATCTGTGCAATACAAAATGCTGCAGGATGGTATAACGCGAATGACTTGTGTTTTGCGAGGACGGGGCGACCAGAAAAGGAGTCAGTGACTTCAGACATAGCAAGCAAACTGTTGAACAGGAGGGCGAAGAACAAGGCGCCAGATTTGACGAATAGACCGGCGGAATTATCGGGAGCATTGTAGAAAAGAGAACCGGCGATCAAGGCCTGGACGACAGTTGAAGCTTGTTTGATGATGAATGACGCCTTATCACCCCACAAGATCTGGTACTGGCGGATAACGGCCGCTCGGACCTGGGTGACGAAGCTAACCGTAAGAGGTGACTTCTTTGGCAAGCTTTTGTGCTTCTCGTGTGTGACGCTTATACGAAAATCCTCAGTGTTCGTCCTTGCTTCATCGCTCGATGGGTAGTTGAATTCAGCCTCCATGGATGTCTTGATGCTGGATTTATTGTAGCATTGCTTGATATCTTCGGCTGTACGGGGGAATGACTTCTCGAATTCGGGCTTGATCATGCGCTCAGAGGGTACGGTGACACCAGTCAAGAAATCAGCGACATTCGCTCCATCAGCGCAGATGAACCCCAGGCTTTCCATGAAAGGCTTTGCTTCCTTTCGTGGACCGTAATAGATTTGCTTTCCCTGTTCCAGGACAAGCACTTTGTCGAATTGGCTGTAGATTCCATTACCGGCCTGGTAAAGGGTGATGATTGATGCCAAGCCGAAGATGTCAGTGATAGCTCGGATGGCTTTGGTGTACTCCAGAGCAGTGCTGGCGTCAAGACCACGGGTGCTGTTATCCCAGCAGAAAACTGAAGCTCTTGTTGCGAGGGTTTCGATGATGCTTACTCGCTTTCTCTCACCACCAGAGACTGTTTGCCTGTTAGTAAAGCTCTTCTGACACAGGAGATGTGCTCTACTGACCTCCTCGAACATATTCGTTTCCGACCTTGGTTTCATTGGTGTGAGAAATGCCCATGGACTTCAGAAGGAAATCGCGAGTATCTTGTTGAAATTGCTGAGGACTCGACATATTAGATGGTAGGTTGGCCGGTACCTGGTACAGTCAGCAAACGATCCTCAACAACGCCCTCTATTGTGGTTGGACATCCAGCTTAAGCGATAGTCCGAAGTGAGATTTGAAGGACGGCCCGAAACCATGCAGAGCGACGACTTACCTTCATTCTTGTTGCAAAGTCAATGGTCTCGCCAACAGTCAAAGATGGGAAGAAGAGCTCCTCCTCAGTGTTGATCACGATCTGGCCCCTGAATTGCTCGGCTTGCTTGTGATCAAGCGTTCCCCAGTGGACATCACCCTCAACCTCAGCATACCCAAGGCGCTTGTTGGCAAGCATCTTGAGGAGCGATGTACATCCGGCTCCTGGTCGACCAAGGACTAACAACATCTCTCCAGGCTTCACACATCCACTGGATCCTTCGATGATGGTCTTCAGTGGTGCAGCATGTCGTCCCTCTTTGATTGCTCTGAGTGTGTTAAATTGCGATCCGACGTTCTCATTGATAGCAGCATCCGCTCCGATACCTTTCACCACCAGATTCGTCCAAGTAACACCAAGTTTGCGACCCTTGACTGAATCCTTCTCTCCTTGCTCAGCGAAAGCCTTGATCTCTGGCATCATACTCCAATCGCTCGAAATCGGCTCGTCGTCGTTCTCCTCATCTGATTCATCATGGCCTCGACTGCTTCGTCTCCTTGACATGGACATGAACGATGTGTTGGTGTACGAACGTGATACCCTGTTGCTCTTGGTACTCTTGTTCGTCTTCTCGCGAACGATGGGCGCGAAGCCCTCGGTCTCATGGTCAGCCATCTCGGCTTCCTTTGATCAATGTTGTCCTCCTCGATTCAAGATGTAAAGGTTAGAAAGGAAAGAGAGAAAGAGAAGAACGAGACGTGTTGTTCGGGAAAGAAAGGTGGAATGTCGTGAATTAAGAATATGAAACAGGCCACCAAGACAGACTCGGGGTCTAGCAAAGTGTTATAAAAGAAATAAAAAAAGGTCCCCTACGTATCAAAGGGACCCACTAGAGAAGGCTGAGAACCCGAAGCACGAAACCAATGGGCCAAAAGCCTTACAAAGCCCCTGCAAAAGCCCCTAAAGCCTACCCATCCGGATGTACCTTCAGCCTCCGATCCGTTGTGCAGGCATTTTCTGGTACTCTCGGCCTTGAGATGAAAGCCGAATCGTCGAGCGTCAGATTAGCGAGTGCGTTATTGTGGATCTAGGAGTGCGTCAACGGCTGTTCTGGCCCTGCAGCTCCATTTCTGCTGCGCTGGTTGGCGTTGGTTCAGTTGTCGTATCGAGTGGGTATGATTGGCGAAGAAATCTCCAAGGCGGACTTTTTGGAAGAGCGCAAGTCCGATGTGAAGACGTGGAGTTGCAGCGATTGGTCGAATCGGGTGTTGACTCACTTATGTCATCAATCAATGGCGGACACGCAGCGCTCTTCACTCTCCGCTGTCACACCAAAGTCAATGCATGCATGTTGACATTCCTGGCTGGGCAGACGACATATGTCAATATAAAGTTGTAGTCGTCATCATTTTCTTTATTCGAAAGACTCATAACGGTCGAACATCCCACCGATGCACATAAGAATCCGCATATCCTGCGATCTTGCAACACTAATCCGTTGTATACAGCCAGATAGGTCTTACTGTCAATCGGCCCAGCATTCAAAGTTCATTAATTTGCTGCATTTTTCTCTAGGAATTAAAGTTCGGGCTCTTCCGTGCTAAGCTACTCGTACAGCTCGTACCTATGTACCTGCCCTGTGGTTCTTCACGTGCAAGGGATGAACTTGACTGTTGCTTCACGTAATTGGTCTCGCTCTTTTCTATTTCCCGTTTATCAATTCGAATGTTTCGCTCTTTTCAATTACATCCGATGCCGAGAGCCAGGTCCTTTATTACCAGATACAGTACCTCGGATCCCACGCTCAGAGAAGTCCCCCGTGTGCCGACGATCACCCATGTCAACAAGGTCCAATATCACAATCTGTTGGTGTGGACTCCAGGTACGATAACAAATCAAAGGAAGTCTGGCTATCGCTTGCCGTCTATTGAGTTCATTTTCTTTATCCGACTTCACCGTTCTTGTCTATGCAGATTATGTGTCGCTTCCTTTGCTCTTTGTTGACCCCCAGCTCAACATGGACTAAAACCCAAACACAACACCGATCTTGCCAAATGTGCAAAAGGCAATGTTCAAAAGGCCGCCTGATTGAAGACTTGACTTCAGGGTAGGTAAGGACAAATGGCTAACAAGCACTTCTACATCCATACACTGCAAAGCTCGACCTAGGTCCTCTCACCATCTCTCCAAACCCCTTTCCGACCAACCACGATACTACATGGTTCAAGAAAGCTATCGTCAATCACGATAATCCATACTTCGAATCACATCCAATATTGACTTTCATTCGCCCTCGAAGCTCCTTCGATCCTCGCGTCCTGCAAGAACTCAAACCGAAGCGAGATACATCCGAGTATCAAAGGCTTCATCCAACCGCTATTCGGTCGAAAGTTCAGCCGAGCCTAGATTGCCCATCGATCTCATTGCTGGACTTCGAAGGATTGATACGAGGTATCGAGAGTGGGGGTCTGTGACATTCGGTCTGCCAGTCGCTTGAGGAGGAGACTTCTTTTCGCCATCATTAGACAGTAACGGGGAAAACAATATCTTCCTGCCACTGGGTACCAGGCAGGACTTGACACTTGTGATGACAGTACCGTACCACTATTGGCTATCCAATTGCCTACCTCTCTTGCTTCTGCAGCTTTGTGCTTGAACGATCCCGGAGAGGGCATCCCATATCAACAAACTTTCAAAATGTGTCACTTGAAACGGAATGACGCCGCTGTATTCTTTGAGAAATAAAATCATGGCTTTATTGAAAAGCTGTATGCCTGTTTGCATAGACAATATCGCTATGTAATCCTGCGCCATGTGGGAATATCGACCCTGAAATATACTCCGCAGAGAAACCACACAAACTCCAAGCCATATAAAATCCACCGCAAACCCAATCCATGCCTCTCATCCTCTCATGATGATTCCACCCTACGCAACCTGCACAACCGCCAACCTAGGCCCAACACCCCCCTCCTGCTTAGGCAACTCCCAAAAATTCTCCACTCTCGGCCCCTTCTCCCCATGACAAGGACACCCCGCAACCCCAAAATATGCATCCTTCAACTCCTCGCTCCCCTTGCCCTCACACAGCTTCTTCAGCTCCTCCTCCGAATACCTCTTCGGATCGGTGACTTCGACCTCCTGCCCCTCCAATACATCCCTCTCATCAGGCGCCACATCATCCTCATCATCCCCTACAATCCTAGGCCTCGTTGGCTGCGCAGCCGCAGATCCAAACCTCACAAGTCCCAGATCCTCTTCCTCTCCCTCCCCATCATCATTCTCTATATCGTCTTGATCCGAGTCCGAATCACTCTCCGTATCCTCCTCCAACATCGGCGGCTGCGGCGGCGGTGGACTCCTCTTCCTATCCTTCTCACTCTTCACGCCCGCCTTACCCGTCTGAAAGCTCACACGTCTCTGCATCCCCTGTTCTGGCCCAGGTCCAGGTCCAGGCACAGCACCACTACACACTGCATGCTGTCTACCATCGTCCTCAGGCTCGGAATCAGAGTCGCTGGATCCGCTGACTTCGATCTCGGCGATGCGAAGGCGGAGCTTGTCGAGTGTGAAGGCGTGGCCGAGGATAAATCGTAAGTCGCGATCGGGGCGGTCGGCGGCTAGTTGGAGTTTGCAGCGGGCGGTGTGTGCGATCTTGTAGGTTTCGCGGACGGACATTGTGTTCTGGTGTTGTGGGTTGAATTCTGATGCGTGTCTTCAACTACGGTAGGGGGTTGGGGAGAGGTGAGGCGCGGGGTTGATTGATCGACCGCGGGGTAATTTGAGGTTGTGCTATGTGACGGATAATTTGGATTCGATAGCCACGATGTGCGGTGCAACATTCAAGGAAGGGTGCTTGATCGTGTGTGACGAGACGAGATAGTGTGTATTGAAGTAAATGCAGGTGCAGGTGAGCTTCTTCAGGAGATGTTGAGATGAACCGGGTGAGTCAGCATTAAGGGCTCAATTTGACAGATTGCGGGGTCCAGTCTGATGTTGTTCCTGGGTGAGTAATCAACCCCTGATTTGTAAGAGCCGTCCAAAGAATCCGGCCTTTGCAATATTATTAATACAACTGAGACCCCTTTCCAAAAGTTTACTCTAGTGAATGATGCCATCGAGATGATGGGTGTAAGTTAATTGGAAATCGAGTGATCTGGGAAACTTATCGCAATTTCGGGGATTCTAGCTACTGGATTGCTCAAAGGTTGATGAAACGAAAAAAATCACTTCACCAGGACTTGCTGGACTATTTATCCCTTTTGGTTATTTTTGCTCTTTCCTCTTTCACAAGACCTTACTCCCGTTGGCGTGGAAACTTCAGGGAGCATCTGGTCACATAACTTGCACTAATGGAAAACGTTATTGACTTCTTGTTTATCGTCCTACCTCATGCCGACAGAGACTCGATTGGAAATCTGTCGTTCAGAGATACATATCGACAAGCTAAGCCGATGGATTTTCAATTCACTTGACAACTAAAATAAGAACGACAACAAAGTTGTGTCAAACTCGCCGAGATCTCTCTGATTCTCCTTGCGCAAAACTGTGCCATAAATCTCTTAACAAAAACAAGAAAGGCACGACTTTCAGCAGCTTTTCAACGCTATGTTTGATCGATTCATTTCTCAATATGACCTCGGAATTTTTCTCTTCAATTCTCTTCGACGTTCGGGATAACATAGTTCTATACCAAATTTCCTCAGCTTCTGTATTCAAGCCTTGCTTATACCAGCACGACAGTAGCGTCTGATTTAGTCATCCATGTGCCTGTTTGAGCATTTCGGATCAAAGAAATGTGACTCAGAATTTACTAGCATGATCGTCAATTCTCCAATCTTCGTTTCCAGCAAAAAATGGAAGTATCTTGGGCTTCCAGAGATCCAATTTGCGCAAGGGCATTCCAAGTATCTTCTGGCTCGTACATTTCCCCAACGGATAAAGATAAAGATCATGTCAACAACTAGGCATGGTAATGAGATTATCCATGAGCTTCCAGAGCAGTGCAAGTGACACATTCCTGTTCCAAGACATACATCTTCCCTGCGGGCTTTGCCCAATCGTGAACTCAGGGGTAATTCGGCTCCACAACACCTAAGCGACGAGCTTACATAAACAATGTTTACGACCTTCTGAGCAATGCAATTGGCTTCTTCGTACGTTGCGGTCTGCAACAATATTTTGCAACTCGTGGTCGCGGAGGTACTGCCTCGTTTCTATCGAATCTAGACTATTTGATATAGCAGTGGAGAGATATGACCGTATCCTGAAACGGTAGCTGTGCGCTGTTGCGAAGCAATGGATTTCCTGTTGACTTCCTCCTGTACTTTGAATCTCTATATGTTTGGAAAGCTCGCTGTATCATCTCGTATATCGACAGCAAGTACCTCTCGACATCACTGTTCTTTATACATTTGCACCTCTACCTCAACAGACCATTCTCCATCTCACCGAGCTGGCCTCAACGATCCTTCCTCGAACGCACCATGCATCATACAAGTCTCTCCTTAAGGTTCCTCTACATTATCCTTCTCACTTGGCCAACACTCGCAGCATCCTTTCCGACTTCTGTCTCTGTACATAAAGCCACAACACACACCATTCTCCGTGCCCGCGTCGATATCACCATCCCACCCGTCATCATTCCCAGCGTCACAATCTCCGAATTCAAATACACACACTCCAAATTCTCCCTCAAATCGCTCGACCTTCACCTTCCAACACCGACCTGCGTACAGACCATCATACCCGACAAGAACGGCCACGTCCCACCCGGAACTTGCAACGCGTTATGGAATTACTACCCCAGTTTCGTCGCTGCAGTCGTGACAGCAGGAACCTTTGGAGCGATAACATTGGTGCATATCGGAGAAGCGATTTATCTCAAGACTGTAAGTTCTCCTCAGAGTCGCAAGAACGTGTGCTGACATTGAGTAGTCCTACAGCTGGGTTATTAGCATGGGCCTATTCTGGGAAACCATCGGCTTCACCTTCCGCGCCCTCAGTGCAAAACACCAACAATCAGAAGGTCTCCTCACCGTCTCTCAACTGTCCATTCTCCTCGCTCCACTCTGTAAGCCTTCCACTCTCACGACTTCCCCATCAAAATCATCTCACTAACAACCCACAAGGGATGAACGCCTTCTCCTACATAGTCCTCAGCCGCATGATCCACTTCTACGTCCCCGCCCACCGCCTCCTCCACCTCAAAGCCAGCACCTTCGCAACCATCTTCGTCCTCCTCGACATAATCTGCTTCATCATCCAACTCATAGGAGGCGGCATGGCAGGTGTCGGCGCACCACCGCAACAAATGAAAACAGGTCTCAACATCTACAAAGCTGGTATCGCGCTTCAAGAAGCCTTCGTCATCCTCTTCATCGGTCTCGCTGTCAAGTTCCAAGTCGCGATACAGAGGCTTGAACGTTCCGAAATTTTACCGATTGAGAAAAAGATGTGGAGAAGATTGCTGTATGCTGTTTATGCATCTCTGATCTTCATCTCAGTAAGGATTATCTTCAGGCTTGTAGAATTCAGTAATGGCACGACGTCCGACAATCAGATTCTGAATGTTGAGTGGTATCAGTATGTTTTCGACAGTATACCCATTTTCTTCGCCGGGTTGGTGTTTGTTATTAGTCATCCGGGGACGTATATGCAAGGCCCGGATTCGGTCATGCCGGTCGCGACGTGGAGGAGGAAGTGCGCGGAGCGGAGACAGAGGAAGAAGAATCTGAAGAAGGTGGTGGATGAGAATGATGGATATGATGCCATGTTGCTTACTATGCAGGCGGATTTCTCGACAGGTATAAAGTAAGCTGAAAGGATCCGGAAATTCCAGCCGTCTTCAGGAGAAAAAAATGGAAGAAGCCTCGCAAATTCAGACGTGAATGACCGAGGAGTAGACACGGTGGATCACGTGTGTAAACAAAGGCGCTTTTGTGGTAGAGCGTCTTTAGTATCTCTCCCAGACTAGATAGCTGTCCTTTAGACTCAAGAGTGTAACTACGAACGAATTGTAAAGTACAGTGATATCGTGCTGGTAATAGTTGACGGCTGCGTCATTTGAGTTACAGAACTGGGGGAATAGGACGAGAATTACCGTATTTTGACAAGTGTTCACTCAAATTCCTCGCGCTATACCGAACTTAACTTTGTTTTCCGACAGGAACCTATGGCAACGTGGTCTGGCCACTTTACTCGAGTACTTACAGATAAATATTGAAGTGATGATGGCACTTCGTTTTGTGGAAAAGACAGTTCATTGGGAAGGAAATTCGACTCTGTGTATAAATATTATATTTTACTGGGTGAAGGATCAGCGAAGATGTGGCTAGTCTATCAAGAGAAAGCGTGTTGTGGCAAGCATCACTTTTGAAGAAGTGCCGGTTGTACAGAGGAACAAAAAACTCGAAAGGACCGTTAGACTTAATACCCACTTCAAAATCTTCTAAAAATATCCATCATAATCTTAAACTCCTGCCATTAATAATACCTTCATTCATCTCACCAAGATCTTCCCCCTGCCTGAGAATGCCATTCCTGAGGAGCAGCTTAGACAACGCCACCACTATTATGAGCAGCACTGTATTGCGTCGACTCGCCATGATGTTCAACGCCCAAGACACGTCCAGCTTGAGTGAAGTTGAACAAGTTAGGAGCGAAGCGCTTGCTGTAGATCAAGAATAGTGTGCCGTAGATCGGAACAGCAATCAGATCAAGAATGCCATAGAAGATCATCTCTCCGGTAACAGACAACCTGTTCGATCCCTCGCTCAGGCCCCATGCAATCGGAAACGCCATCCACGCCAGCACAAGAAAGCCAGCCAACATGGTATAGCTCTTGCCAGTGTTGATGCGCGCTGCGTGCTCGCGGCCCCAGACCATCATCAAGTACGCGAGGACGAGGTAAGCGAAGATACCGAAGACGAAGTATCCCCATTTATACGACGACTCAACAAAAGCGCCGCAGAGCCATGAAACAACCCAGATCTCTTGCAAGAAGACAGCGAAGAAGATGGTTGCCCAGGAGACACCGCTGACAAGCAGGTTAGCGGTGACGATGAGGGGCCATGCGAGAAACCAGTAGATGTAGCGGACGTAGAAGATCGAGCGAGTCTGACTCTCGTTGCCGTCGTTATGCATATATTGACGGACTGGAGTGTTGCCTAGGTTGGCGGCCATGGTGAAGTAGGAAATAAAGCCGATGAAGGCAGCTAGAGACCAGAGATAGTGGAAGATGCGTTCACGGTAGAGGGGGATGACTGCGACGGCGGTTCGTTGCACACCGATCTGAGGGTCTCTCTGAGGGTCGATTTTGTCACCGTGTTTGGAATTGTGAGCACTGGTCTTGGCCTTATAGCGCATTAAAGTCCAGGCCAACCATCCTAGGAGAGTGACGGCGAAGACTGCCGTAACGGCCCAAAGCCAGTTGGAACCGTTGGTGGTGAGGTGGCGGTTGGCATCTGGGCGATTGACTTTGAGGGCGTCGTTACCGCGCTCCAGAATTGAGGAGGACATCGCGAGTTCTGGGAAAACTGCAGTTGAGCAACTTTGATGATTTTTGACGAGGCGTGAATGATGTTGTAGCTTGAGTAGTTGAGTAGTTGAGTAGTTGTCTGGCTTACGATGAAGTTGGTGTCTGGTTCGAAGTAAGCAATGGCACAAACGGATTGCTTTTATGTTGAAATTTGGGTATGACGACTTCCGTTTACCCTTGACCTAGTTCATGCTTGGGTTCTCGTAGCTTTTTTGTATCTCCTTCCTGTTTATTCCTTGAAACTCTTCTTGGAACTTTATGATTGGATAGGACGACAAATTTCGGGTGATCTTACAGCACCTCATCTAACATCTACAGAACTGGGCAGGTCATCTCCAGATATCGTCACAGAGATAAACTTTCACATGTGATTGGAAATTGCCCGAAAGGCTTCCAGGCATTCCAGGGGACCATGGAAATCATGCCATCTGCGTGCAGCCTTGCCGCTAGTCTCTGACACCTCAAGCATTGATTGGCACAACTGTTTCATGACATATTCCAATAATACTCTCATTTGTCAAGAGAGCATACCAGGTATGAGGAACGGTCCTGTATCAAACGCAACCTATCAAAATTTACCAATATTATTTGATTAAAAAAAGTAAAACATCTACAATTACACGTGTGAGGGCCAGAGCCTCGTCATTTGAGATATCTCGCCATTTCATCATCTACCGGAGCTGACCTCCTTCAATGTTGCCGTAGCCAAATGTCCGCCACATTGGTAATGACTGCGCCAAACATGTCCTCGAAAATATCGAAGGGCGTGCCATGCCTTTTCGAGAGGGATTTCTACGGAGTGCTGTGAACCTGTCTACTCCATGAAAACAGCGTCGCGGGGAGCTTCTGATTGCAGCTTTCGTCATTGTTGATTTGGAAAGCATGAGCCACTATTTCTGCGGAAGTCATCCAGCAATGCTAGTTTGCATTACGTTTGAGCATCCTAATTGTCAAAGCTGAGGTGTGTGAATTTCTAGGATCGCGATGACGGTAGTATGAGTATGGTCACTGTTGTACCGTTTGGTTGGCAGCCGACAGCTCCTCGTACTTTTTTTTGGTCCAGTCTTGAGCTGTCAAGTGAACTTAATTTAAAATGCAGTACCAGATCACCGCTCCCATAGATTCCGCCATCATCAAGGTCCCTTTTCCCTACAACACAATATCATCCGAATACCATCTTACAATCACAAAGATGCTGCGGGAACATCTACATCTCTGCTGTTAATAGCCAAACCGGCTTCTTAATTGCGGAGTTGCTCGTCAACAATACAGGGGCGAATATAGCAAATGCAAAAAAAGCAGCCTTGTTTTCGCGAGTTCAGTAATATTAAACAGTTAGTTATGAAGACTAAGGTTAATTCTGAATGTAACTGTGAAGGTGACGTAAATGTTGTAAAGTTATGCAGGCCTCGTCATGCTCTTAAATGCTGAGAACAATCAAATGCACAATATCAAACCACGTCACACGTCATGTGGTGAAAAATACATGACATCTGCAAAGTCGTTGCTTACGTATTGCATCCCTACTGGTCTGTTCACAAATTTTCCTCATCTCTTGCATGGGTAGGATGGGCAGTATGTAAACAAAATGATGAAAAAATCTTTGTTTTCAAACTCACCCACGCAAGCTTTGGTAATATCAAACACTTACGGGAAGATATCTCCGGGAGTGGCCCGGAAGCGAGGTCAAAGCTCTTTGAATTGACATGACCTCACGCTAAGCGACCTTAATGCATACGAGTATGCGCAAAGCGAAGATGCGTCCTAAGAGGGAAGTTCAAACCAACAGCTTCGGCCACGACGAAACTGAAAGTGCAATGAGCACTGAGTTTTCCACGTCATCTGCACGAATCCTGTTTGTTGGTTACAGGGCAACTCTTCAATATTATTTGCGTAATTACAGTGACGTTGGTTCATATGCTCGGCAAAAGGGAGGCAATCACCATGTGCCCCACACGTGAACTCTTCCTAACACCGGCCTCAGAGTAAGCAGAGAATCCCAATCTTGCACGTAGGCACAGAGATTTAGAGGGATAGCTAACTAAGCTAGCTCCCCACCCTAACACACATATTTCTGATAACGACAGCGCCAGCGGTGGCTCATGAGCCATTGTTTTTCGCTCAATCTAGCCAATTGCAGAGTCATGTTCTGGTATCAAATCCGTCGAATTTAATGGATGAAATACATTAAAAGAACTACTCTTCTCATATACATCAACGTCAAACTGCTTTCACCCATAAGAGGACAGAATCCTTGGAACTCTCCATGCCCTGATTGGCTGCAATGTTACGAGCTCTTAACTCTTCAATAAAATGCTCTAACATTGGGCTTTCCCCACTCGCTGAGCTGCAGTCAGGTATATGATCACGTTACAGCCAGATCACCAGAAATATAACGACTGAGACAAAAAATAGAATGCGAACAACACATTTGGTTCTATAAGTACAAGCTGTACCGGACCTGCACTTAGCGAAAGGCGAGGTTTTTGATAGTCCTAAACTTTTGAGGTTGTTTCCTTCTCTCGAATTGATTGACAGGAGTTCTGGATTGAACCCAAAGGCACACTGCTATGATATAAGTACCCCAGGATCTATCGGTCAGGTTCTTGTGTCAGGCGAGCGTTCTGGTCCTTTTCCGGCTCTTTAATTCTTGCCCATCCCCTCAATGGGGCATTGGTAATACTAGCAATAGTAAGTTGCACGCTGCGCGGCGCCAATTGCATTGCAAGAGAGGTGAAGGCGGAGTTCCAGGAGCTGAAGACCATTCTCTTGCCTTGACACAGTCCGTTATACCCAGCAAGTGCAACCGCTTTTGGATCCTCCACTGCACCACTAGCTGCCATCATGAACGTCTCCTCCGCATGTGCACGAGTGATGAATTGTGAATGAGTCGGGCCTGGTAAGAGTTGAGTGTTGACAATGCCAGGATATGCTCGGAGTTCGAGTGAGAGTGCTTCGGAGAATGCGCGCAAGTAGTGTTTTGTTGCATGATACACGTTTTGTCCGGGACTAGCCATAAAACCTATATTATATTAGGAAGTCTCATCCTGTTTTAATATGCGAAACTAGCGTGCTTACCGCCAACGCTCGTTATCTGAAGCATCCATCCGTAGCCTCGCTCGATCATTTCTTTACCAAAGAGTTGCGTCAACTGTACGGGTGACACGCAATTCAATATTGTCATCCGCTCCACTAGTTCAATTGACTGTGAGAAGGTATCACCTGCACCACCAAGCCCTGCACCATTCACCAAAACATCCACTTGATACCCTTTCTCTATAACCTGGTCATAGAGTTGCTTCGCCGCACCTGGAAGAGACAGATCTGTCGAGATGGTATGTGAACTCCTTCCATATTTCTCCTCCACATTCCGCCGAACAGCCTCAAGCTGCTCCTCGTTTCGTCCAACTAGAATCAAGTCGTGCCCCTTTTTTGCGAAGATGTAACTCAGCTCTGCACCGATACCACTCGAGGCACCAGTGATGAGTACCAGACCCTCCGGGGTTTTTGGGCGAGGAAAAAAAAGGCGTAGAGGTAAAATGAGTGCTGCTGGCACAAGTACGGAGAACTTGATGAATGAGGGGAAGAGGAAAGCCGAGCACACAGCAGCAACGCTCGCTGTAAATGTGATCAGATCGATATTGGTATCGTCAAGTACCAACCAACGAGGCGCGAAATGAGCTGGATTGCCTTCATCGATAGCTTTGTGGGAAGGCTGCTCGTAAGCGTTGTGCTTGGCCTCTGGTCCCGTGTGTGTAGCTGCCATTTTGGTCGACAACAAAGTACTGAAATCCAAGCTGCGTGAATCTAATATGGTTTTTAGCTCTGCCGCAATCCGAAGGATCTTTGCGTCAGAAACCCGGTCGCAGGCTGAGCCTGACTTTTAAAACCTTCGCAGAAAGGGGACATGTCATCATTAGCTGCGCACTCCATCATGTCTGTTCGTGACGTATGTAGAAAGAAACAAGCGAATTCAGTATTCAATATATTGTGTGAATTATATGACGCATGCCAGAAAGAGAGACGAGATAATTAGCATATTGTGTCAGCTCGTGTTGCCTGATGTCATTGAAAATGACGTCTCTATTGCTTCAGCAAACCTTTACAAGGCGGCAGGCACAACATCTCCCAGGGAGTTTTGAAAACGATATTTATTCAAAAATTTGTTGTAGGCCTCCCTGAAAGTGTTGCGAACAAACTATCATACATCCAACTTCCTATCATAATCATCCTTCAATATGCAATCCGTCCTCCACCCCATCGTCGGGCCTGAGAAGGTCACCCACGATCTCAGTGGCCGCACAGCTGTTATTACTGGTGGAGCTTTTGGAATCGGGCAAGTAATGTTCTAGAAGACCGTGATGGGGGCAAGATGATAACCAGAAGCCAGTTATGAGATTGCGCGAGCATTTGTCCAACAGAATGCGCGAGTAATCATGATCAATCGCAAAGAAGACCAAGGCAACGCCGCCATTTCCGAAATCAAAAAGGAGGTTGGAGAACAGGCACAGATTGAATGGACACCTTGCGACCTAGGCTCGCTCAAAGAAGTTAAGGAGGTATTCTCTCGGATTGCTAAGGACGAGGAACGGCTGGACCTGGTACGTGTGATGACAGAACTGAATCCACCTCGTAATAACTTTATTGACTTCTTTTAAAGCTCATTCTCAGCGCCGGTATCAACGCGAATCAGTACGGAGAGGACGCTGATGGCATCGACCGACACTTTGGAGTGAACTGGCTCGGCCAATTCTACGCCGTAAACCTCCTCTATCCTCTTCTCCAAAAGACCTCTCGACTACCAGATACGCCTGCCCCTCGCATTGTGTTCGAAGCTTCCGAAATGCACCGAGGCGCACCGTCAACTGTGCACTTTGGATCTCTGGAAGAGATTAACAATCCCGAACTCGGCAGCACCCACCTGTACGGGAGGTCAAAGCTGGCCATCATCTTAGGTGTCAAGTACGGCTTAGTGAAACGGGTGATTGAGAAGAATCATGACAACATCTTTGCGCTTTCCGTTCACCCAGGCGCTGTATGTTCTCTCCACCTGCTATGGAACACTGACCTGACGTTGAATAGGTGAACACGGCTATGCAGCAGCAGTGGAAGAACGCGTACCCGGGACTGTTCGGCAAAATCATCACTGCTGTTATGCTAGCTGGAGGTCGTGACGTTGAGCAGGGCTCATATAGTGCTTTGTAAGTCAATTTTAAGTCCTCGATAGGTTGGTTATGTTGCAGGCACCACTAACGTAATTATAGATATGCCGCAACAGATCCCGAAGTTGAAGAAAAGGGTTGGAACGGTTTCTACTTGATCGATCCTGTAAGTTTTTAAATTACTAAAGTTTTCAAGCTGTGGAAGACCTCCGCAAAAACCTGTTTGCCTCTATTGCGCTTATTTTGACAACTAACATCCGTCCAGGGAAAGCCAGGAAAGGAGAGCAGCCAGGCCTCAGATCCTGCTCTCGGCGCAGCTTTGTGGGAGTTGAGCGAACGTCTCGTGAAGGAAACCGTTGGCCCAGATGCACTTGTTCCTTGGGACAAGCATGATTAGATAGATGACAAGAGGCGAATAATCTGCTCTTACTGCGTGTTACTCAAATAAACGGATATTCGCTTCTAATGACAAATGTACATTTCAAACATTGATGTGAAAGCTTGGACCTGGGGTTTTAGTCACAAAAGTGTTTATTAGTTCATCTACAATTTTAGAAAATGAGTGCACGTTGTCTTATTAAGAGCTTAGTAGGGTTGTAGCCTTGCCCACCGTGCGCTATGGCTATGACCCCAAAACACTACGGCCGCTCCCGTCGTTTCACCAGTTTCTGGAATTTGGAGATTTGCGGAGTTGATATGACGCCTCTGGCGCGGTTGTTGCTAATTCGAGTTGATTGTTCTCTGATTTCTTCAACTTCTCCTCCAGCCAACCTCAAATTCCGTCACAGCCGAAGGAGTTGATCGATAGTCTGTACCTCAGTTGTAGTTGACGCAACGAGCCTCTGCATTATTTTTACTTCAGAACAAAAAAAAGCCAATCTCTTAACTATATCAAATGCCTATCTTAGAATTGAGTTAGCTGCATATTTTTAGTGGTTGCCATCTTCGATGACACGTGTACAAAAACCAAAATCAGCTGCAGTGATAATTTGGATGCCTTCTGCTGAGGATCGGATCTGCCTCAATTATCATATAAAGTCGAGTTTGCTACAGATTGCCATTTCAATTCTTTACATAGACTTCGTTCTGCTTGCAATTCGACAACGATTCTTGAACACCTGCAAGATCTAGTCGTGCATTAACGGATGCTCACTGTACATAATCCGCAGCTTGTGCCAGCACCAGTTTGCCACGGGATGCACAACTTTCATATCTCTAATCCAGGCTAAATATAAAGCCTTTGTCTCCTCTATCCCCTGGAATAGATGAGTTGAATCAATAACCGACCTAAGAGCCTTGCTACAGGAGGAAACGTGTAACAGTAGAAGAATTCCGAAAAACCTGTGTTCCAAGTTAGCTCTACTTACCTTTCAACCGAAGAATGATACACCTGGTATAGAAGAGCGATGAAGTGAACATGGATTTCGACACATACGTATGCGTATACTCGTAAAGGTGTGGTACGAGGCGGCGTTGGTTTCGAAAACTCATTGATGCTAGTGGCCACATTAAACAGTCCTGGAGCAGTTAGCAAAAGCTGTGCCTCGTGATTTCTCTTTACATCCACTGGAATCCTGACCTTGTAGGCTTTACGGCAATGCTCGATTTCATCTCGTGTTATTTCCATGGGAACCTCCAATACACGATATATATAAGGTCTCCAAATCAGGTATCCGGCATATTTATACCGGGTTCGCAGTGCCGCATTCATAATCAGTCGGTGATCTGCTATGGATGGATGTCTCTCTTGTTCTTCATAGGAGGAAGAGCCAGAGTTTGACATATTTATATCATCCACCGGCTCTAGAGGCTGGTCTTCATCCCATGCTATAGCTGCTGGAAGATGCTTGCGCCAGTTGATGAGCTGCCGAGAAAGTTCTTGGACGAGGGCTGCTGCAGGCTGTCGCTTAAGATTACGGACCATATTCCCTGAGCTATAGTTAGTGCTCTTTTGCTAGGAAACAGCCAAGCTGTGGATAGATCAATGCAAATGTACCAGCTGTAGGCAAGCTTGACCTTATTCGGTCAATAAGTGTTCTAAGCGTCACCTGCGCTAGGAAGTGATATTGAATGAAAAGATCGTCGTCCGTTTTTATAACATGGTTTCCCGGTTCGGATAAAAACCTGGGCAAAGGTACGTAATCCTGTAAATCCAGGATTCCTGTACTATCCATACCAAGCTCCCCAGTCAAGCCACTAACTCGTGGTGTCAGCATATGAATCATGAAGACGAAATTATACTTTACCTTTCTATAATAACACACATCCAATAACACCGCGAAATGCGATCGTATGCAACAGTATCATCTCGATCTATGCTAATCTTGTTCAGAAACAGCAAGAATATGTTGCATTACCGGATATACCTTTTCACCAAACTCTTGCATATAGTACAGCTTAGACTTGCTAAACGCCAGTATTCCTAACTGATAAGTAGATGAACAAGATTCCGGGGTCATGGGAAATACCAGGTTACGCGAGCATTGTGAGTAGTAGGCTCTAAGCATTCACCTGATTAATAACGACATCCCTAATTGAGAGGGCACTTGAACTTACGCGCAGAGGATATGTGATGACAAGCTATTTAGACTCCACTCAGCCAATGTGATGCCCAGTCTACTCTTAGCTGCATTCAGAAAATCCAAGCCAGGGGGTCGCTCAGCCGAACCACCTCTGATACCAGTCCGCCGGCCTGCCTCGTCTGTTATAGGGACTCCTGATGCACCTTCCTGAGCAAGGACCCCCAGAGCGAGGACTGATAGAACCAAGGCAGAGCCTGGATCGGTCCTGTCAAATGACTTGCTACACACGTCAGGCAATATAGTCGAGAAGAAGTGTGATCGATCAAGAATAGGATAAGTGCAATGGAATGTCTCGAAGTATATTGAGCAGATCGCCTCAACGTATCCTCTATTCAACGTTATTGGCTGGCCTGGTTTCAGATTCAACATTGCATTATCGTCGTAATGAATATCTGTAGGGCTACCGCGCAATAAAGGGGCATCGAAGTCTTGCGATATATCGACAAGCCACTTTTCGACGCTCTGCGTTCCACCATCCCACTGGGATAGATTTATAGAATTGCACTGTAATAGTGCTTGAATAACAGGCCAAGGAAAGGAGTGATCTCCTTTAGACGGAGTGGGCAGGTCAGAGAGCTTGGTTTCCTGTAAGCCTAGTGGCATCATGAAGTTTTGAGCACTAACTTTAGCATCGGCTATTTCATGGCCAATGGCTGACTGAGAAGGTGACCTTTCTTGCGTCAGGTCGCGGTCTGGTGCCGAACTCGTCCCAGTAGATTCTGTGTCCGTAGGTTCCCTGAGCAATCGCAGATTGACCTTCTGATCTATTGAGGATAGAGTCTCGAGAATTTGCGAAAGCGTGTTATCTTTCCTATTGAAAGTGAGTGCGCATTCGTCAACGTAAATCTTACACTATTCTGAGCATCGCGACGCCTCGATGGCGACGAAATTGCACCGAGCCCAACTTACTTTACCGGAGCCGATTCTTTATATGTGCATTGGATATTGAATCGTTGGCAGAACCCGCAGCGTGGATGGCGCCCGTCGCATTTGGTCTTCCGTGCTCTACATGTCTCACAGACCTGGAGCGCCAATCGAGACGTTAGTGACGAAATTTCAAGATGCAACCATAAGCGGTGAAATGTGTACAAACCATTGTTGCAAGGACTCTTCTACTTTCTCTTGTCTTCTTACAATCTTGAGATGTCGACAGCGACTTGTCAATTCCAGAGAAATTCAAGCTGACGTCAGCGTGATATTTGCCGTCCTCTGGTGAAGTGCCTGTTGCTGACTAATCCTCCAACATTGCTATTTTCCAGTACGCAAAACACCATGTTTAAAGGTGTTTACAAGAAGATAACTTTGAGATACACCCACTAACCAAATCTACCCACGGGTCAGTAGCAAGTGGTTACACCATTGGCGAGAACATAGTAGCAGATGTTCCCATTCCGAGTACGCTTTGGAAAGATTAGCAATTTTACTTAACATTCATTTCTCAGGTCTCCTGTTAAAAGAAGGGGTCTCGTCACAGTCCACTTACATCCATGTCACACTGAGTAGTTTCCAAGTCCCCAAACCTGTCACGAACAGTTGCCATTGCCGCTTTCTCTCAAGCATTCCTGAAAACACCATCACTTCATTAATATTCAACAAAGAGGTTGTTTGTTACATTGAAAGGTGGAGAGTATTAAATGACTCTGGTTTTGATTCAGAAATGGATACTTTGAAGCTCTGTTTGTCACACGAGCCGGTTACACGAGCTGGACTTATAGGTGTTTGTCAAATCAAAAATTGATGTCACATGATCTTTCTACAGTAGACGAACAAGCACGTATAAGCCATGCAGCTTTCCCGCGCCCCGCTAATCCAGCCACATTGAGATGAAATAGTCGGAATATTGTACAACACTGAATTTCTTAGACTTTTGGCTGACGCCACAACAACACCAAGCATGCACTACCGTACGTTCGCCTTGCGATGTCAGCTCTAGCCTCGCTTCTGAATCCGGGGAGCTGGAGCCCCCGCCCGGAGCCTTCCGTCTGGCGTGTCAAGCACATGGGTTTGCGATCATGACGGGGTCGGTGGAGTTCCTAGGTGGAATTGGTACGGCCTTGCTTCCTGAATCCGATGTAAGAACAAACATTATGAATGAGCTCCAATCCACAACATCGGAACAAATTTACTCGAGGCTACTGTCTCAGTTATATAATTTACTATTCCACGCTAGAGACTGTGTGTCGCCCAGCAAAGCTTCGACTTTGCTCATCCAGAAGGTCACTCATCGAAAATCGGCCTTCGCTCCATAGCGCGACCAGAGAGACCCAAAAGCATCGTTCACGCAGTTTCCAGAAATAGACCTCGTACAAAATCAAAACCAACCAGGCCGGCGCCGGTCTTTTAAGTTCTCCTTCACGTGAGCTTACTGCGACTTAAGGTTTACGTGAAACCTACGTGTATTCCGACCTCACTCCATCGCGCTAACATCAACAAGGCACCGAATTTTCAGAATCCAACACCACAACCAAATCCACAAGTCAATTTTGCCACTCCACTGGATTCCACAGTCCTCTCGCTTCGCCGCTCAGCCAAACACAACACAACACAACACACCACACCACACCACGACAAGCGTAACCAAGCCCGCTCAAGCAAAGCTTCAAGCAACCAAGCAACCAAGCACCATGGCACCACCCAAGTCCCTAGCCCACATCTCCCTCCTGTACCGCCTCTACTTCCTCTACTTCGAGCCCTTCGGCGCCCTATCAGGAACCTACCTCTGCATCTTCAACCCCCAACGCTTCCTCTCCGGCACCGTTCCCCTCCCCGCCTACCTAGCCCTCTCAACCCCATCCCCCTCCCTCTCACCATCGTCGCCCACCACCCGCACCGTCCCCCTCAACCCTCTCCTAACAATGGCCCTCCTCAACATCGCCTCCCTATACATCCTCTTCGCCATCACCGAAGGCGTTGTCCTGCGCCTCACTCGCCAGAAAAGCGTTTGGTTAGCCGTCATTGTCGGTATGGCGTGTGCGGATGTTGGACATTTGTACGCGGCGTGGTGGGTTGCGCCTAGTAGGATGGGGGATTTGGTGAACTGGAATGGCGATGAGTGGATTAATTATGGGACGCTTTTTGGGGGGTTGGGTCTCAGGGTGGCCTTTTTGATGGGGGTGGGGAGGAGTTGAGGTGAGGTGGTGAGATGTAAGATGTGTAAGTAGGCGAGGAGGGCGAAGGGTTGGAATGAAGGACGAGATAAGCCGGATGAGACGGGATGGAGTGAGGATTTCAGACGATGACAAGGCTTGAATTCAAAAACTTGAGTACTACTCAGACATTAAACCTTCTCAAGTCTCAAACAAACACCACAAATACCTCCAACTCCTGCAATGCATCGATGCTACTCAGCACCTTTATCAAACTCCACGCCATGCAAGTAAATATGAACGCCATTTTTTCCATCTCACACCCCAAACTCCTTCAGCTCTCATTTCCCTCATTCACAACCCAGAATCAGCCTTCGTCGGCGGCCGCCCATTATACCACTTATCCCACGCCTCACAATTCTCCTTCACCTTCGCCAAGTTCATACTCTTTGGGATATCCTTCTGCCTCTCCAAAAACTGCACCGCCAAACCCTCACTTACATGCCACGCGATATGGCAATGCATGAGCCACGCTCCGGGATTATCAGTCTGGAACGCAATGACTAGCCATCCGTTCGCTGGTAACATAGCTACGTCGCGTCGAGTCGGGTTGTCGAAGTTCAAGTCATCAATGTTGTCTGATGTGAAGAGTGTGGGTTTGGCGGTGCCGTTCACAGGCGCGGGTGCGATGTCTGCTGGGTCGGAAATACCGAGGACGAACATGTCGTGGCCGTGGAGATGGATGGGATGGGCGACGCCGTTGGAGTTCTGGATTACCCAGAAGGTGTATTCGTTCTTGTGTGGGATCTCAATGATACCGAGTTCGGGATTCTGCATGAAGGAATTGTCTCCTTCACTGACGTATTGGAGGGTCGGTTTGTCCCAATTGACGTTGATCGAGTTTCTATGGATGTTAGATCGAATTTGATGTAAAGTTATGGAGAATATACCCGTTGATGGTCCAGTAAAAGACTTTCTTCTCGTTCTGCTTCAGTCCTACAGTCAAAGTGCTGGTGCCGTTATAACCATATACCTTCTTCATCTCATGCTTTGGTACACTCTTCTTCAAGACAGGCTCCAGATCGACTTCGTCATCACAACCAGCAGTGTAATTTGCGACTGGCTTAGAAGTAGGCAGAGCAAGCGGCACAGTATTGTAGTTGAAAATACCAAGGATCTGACCGTTGTTGTCGTTCTCGCCACAGCCTTTCTGGACTTCAACACGGAACCAGTAGTTTGCTGGATCTTCAGAAGCAGTAAAGACGACATCGTATCGCTGTCCGATGGCAATGAATAACCAATCAGTCTCATATGGAACGATAGGAACGAAGTCTGCTTGAATGACAGTGAACTCGTGAGAATCAAGAGAGACCATGAATGCGTTGTCAACAGCTGTGTTGACAAGACGAAGACGATACTTCTTGCCAGGAATCAAAGTGGTGTTGAAGTAGTGACCGGCGGTCTTCGCAACGTTCATGTTGGCGCCATTGATCAAACCGTTGCTTGCTGATGGAGGTCCTGGTTTAGCCGCTGGTGTGGTACCATCAGCAACACGTCCAAGTTCCCACATGGATTTGTAATAGAAGTCAGTGAGCGCGACAGGTCCCAAATCGATATCGTAGTCGGCCGAGGAAGGGCCGTTGATCTGCATGGTACCGACAATGCCATCTCCGTATTGATGGGAGAAATGGCTATGGTACCAGGTTGTTCCATACTGCGTAGCTCTGAAAGAGTATCTGCGGGTGGCTCCGGGTGGGATTGGACATTCAGTAACACCATTAACGCTGCCGAGGTCAGTAATTGCTCTCGAAACATGGAATTGATGCTTACCCATCCTCAGTACTCGAGCCGACCTGAGTAAAACCGTGCCAATGAATACTGGTTCTGAGAAATGTTAGAAGAGCCAAACACAGAACCTAAGCAACTTACCCGTTGTCTTGCATGCTGTTTGTTACATCAATCTCGAGCATATCTCCCCAGTCTTGTTTGGGTCAGCGATTGTCTTCTAATTCATGCAAGAATGTGACTTACCTGCAGTGAGCACCGGTCCAGGATACTGCCCATTAATCACCAGCATTTGTCTCGGTGTACCGTCTGGCGACAAAGTCGTGTTTGAGATGTTGAGATCAAAGTGAACAGTCTTCCCAGTGTTCGGCCACCTCTCTTCAGAATCAGTCATAACTGTGAAGTCACCTGTCCAGCAACTCCTGGACTTTGGACCGTTCTCGCAGTTCTTCTGTCCCCATCCTCCATTATTACCTCCATGATAGTTCCTGTTGTCATTGTGACCCCATCCTACTCCTTTATGCCATCCATGTTCAGGCGCAGGTCCGGTGTATTGACCTCTTTCTTGAAAACGTGATTCTGGGATGACAGATGCGGACCCAAGTCCGAAGACCAAGGCGCTGGAGAAAAACGCTCCGAGCAACATAATAAGACAGTGTCTTCCTATTCGAGGAAGTATGATATATTATGAACGAGCAGATGATTGCGTATAAAAGACAACGAAAGATGAGTACGAAGGAAAACAAGCAATGCCGTTATACGAAGAGCGAATGTGTATGATCCTCCTCATGCAAAGGCGGGTTCCGAACTTCTTATATCGGAAGAGCTGCATCCAACAGTAGGAATGTTGCACAGGATTCAAGCTGCCTCATGTTGGTAACAGTAAACAAAGATATTTTTACTGGAAGACTCACATCAGACACACACACAGCCTCTTACTCAACCAAGCCTGTAATACGCTGACTCTCAGACTTCTTGCCCGAGGCACAGCACTAGCGAAGGCTGCGGATCACTCAAGTGAAGATTTGGCTCCACACAGGCACGAGGCCTTCGAACAGGCTTCTATTACAAGATCGATTGGCAAAAGGCAGACTCTGACCGAGAATGCTCTCGCGAGATTACTGCTTGTAAGGAAAATAAATGAAGCTGGACGCGAAACGAGAGAAGAGTGAGATCCAGATTGGTTTCATCATTTTATCCATCCTGGGGACCTGCCAGATAAAGTGAAAAACGAGGGAAGAACGTGGTACGGAGATCCAAGCTGCCATTCCGCCAACTGAAAGATTCCACCGACACGATGATGGAAAAGGCCCCGGTTCACAAGGCTGAGAATTCCTTCGAGGCATGGTTGAGATGGGGGAAGGCCGCAGCCAGTCCGAGAGCGAAAGCGAGAGCGTTGGTTGGTGGTGTGATCGTAGGCGAATTCTGTAAGCTTAATGTCAGCCCCGACGCACCTGTCGGCCAGTTTAAGGATTCGGCCAGCTAGCACATTTAAGGTTATTGGTACCTCACAGTGATCATCACCCCTCTTACCTACCTTGTATTTTTCGCAGTAAATGGTCATGAATTTGATAGACGAAGCGTCCGAAATGATAGACAACATTGTTTTCCATGGTAACCATCAACAGATGTTTCGCTGCCTTTCGCTGCCAGACAGGAATACGCCCAAGATAACGTGATTCCATGGCATGATCCATTAACTGGGGCGCAATAGGCGGTCGGACCCTGGGTTGGGTTATTTTAAGGCGCGCGCCTGCGCCAACGACGCTGTGCCGCTCATTGGTGGCGCCGTAACGGATATTCTGCTGCATCCTGAAGGCAAAGCCATAAATTAATTCTCGTCATCCTTCATCTTGGTAGGGCTGTACTAACCTTGATCTGACTGCAAGTCTCTATCGTCTCACGATGTGATAAACATCAGACGATAATTGGCTTCTCAGCAGTCAGAGATATGTCATACTCCAGACATCAATCCAGCTGCATGTATGGATGGATACCAAGCCGCTGTGCCACTGTAACCCTCTCGCAGATCCTCATTGCTTGTTGTTGGGTTGAGGCTGACAGGGCTTGATTGTGCTTGGCCGGCCACCAGCTTGACACGAGACAGCGCATGCGCATGCTGCAGTATCGATCGTACGATCATCACTATTCACCGCTCAAATATCGATAACGTGAGACCAGACATCTGGAAGAGGGGGATTTATCGATTTGTTTTACCTAGCTCACGGCATCTTCCGTCAAATGCTTAGATGTGGGCAGCAATTCTATTCCATGATTCGCAGTTCTTGCATCAAAAGTCCGCACTGTACTGTTGATCATCAAAAGCTTGACGCCCGACTCGGGTATTGCCGGACCATCTCGATGAAGAACTTCAGATGCTGATCTGACTTCAGACGAGGCACCACCGGACGTCCGTGAAGTTGATCAGACGAAGAGAAGCGGCAACAAATCCATCAACGGAAAGTCGGATTCACCGATGCAAACCCTGCAGACAAGACAAACACGCGCTCGTAACATTCCACAAAATGAAGGTGATACGGACCGTTGACGAAGAAGTGAGCTTGTTGTCTTTCGCGAAAGATGAGATGAACTTGTGAAGCAATGCGTCCACGATCGCGGAGAATTTTCCATACCTTTGAAATGAAGTGCTGCATTGTAGTATTGCAACAGGTAAGCTGAAGCCTACAGCGCAAATGCTTCAACAGAAGCCAGAATCGATGCAATCATTGCTCTTGTACTCGCAATTTCCAGAGTGCCGGACAGGAATGCGACAAAGACATAGCGCAAATGCTTCCATCGCCGTGGCCATGACTTTAAGCTATCAAGAATAACTGCAAGGAACTTCTTAAGCGAGCACAGATCGAGATACGTCAGACCCTCAGCTGGGTGGACAATCATAGTCCGACTGTGGCTGGAAGGTCGAACCGTGGGAGCATATGTCAGCTGCAGCAGCACATTGACAGCCTTCCAAAGGGAAGAAACTCCGTGTGTGGCGGCCTGAATCGCTGCACAGGATGAAGCACCTTGGGATATCTTCCTTTTGACCGATCAAACGCATACTGATCATGGGGGCAGTCCTTTCTCAGTATTCCCACCGGCAATGCTCCGCGCGCATTGGGAAACTTGTGTTCAGGCAATACCAACCAGAGTGTTTTCCTATATTCCTATCACTGAACGAGCTTCTCTATGCCCAAGAAACTTCGAACCGCCGGAAATATGGGAAAGCGCGGATACCCGATGTTGAAGGGGCGCGAAGTTAACGGGGGCATTGTCGTAGCTATTTGTCAAGAGATGTCGCTGTTCATGCTGGGAGCTTACTTCCGCTCGCAAAGCAGGCCGCTACCGTATTCGCCCTGATCGCTTTCGCCCTTTTCAGTATTGTATGTCGTAACTGCTACTGAAAATTAATAGATGGATTGGTGTGTCCTGCATGTTCGCTGGGTATGCCTTCAATGTGGCAAGCAGGAAAGCTGTTCTCGGCGTGAGATATCAGGCTGGCGATACCGCGGAATGAGGTAGCTTCGATGACTCAGCAATGCTCCTACAATCGACAGTTTGGGCATGCTCCTGTTTTCCATAGAGAAGTGAAAGGATTCTGAAAAAGTTGTTGATTTTTAATCAAGTACAGATCAAGTAAAGATCAGGTACAGGTTGAGTATTTGAAGCAGTCGCAAAGTTTTGGAAGAACAATTACCCACTCAGCAACTAGTAATCTTCAGGCTCCTTCCCCTTCAACGCAGAGGTGTTTTGGCGGCGGGCAGTCGGGGCTCGCTAAGCATTCAGAAGCTTCAGTTAAGTGCGGGGTAATGTAGCCCCCGAAATCAGGTATCAACCCTGGAAATATAGCGAGTATTGCCTGAAGTCTCCCAACAGTGTCCAGCAAGACTTAAGTAGATATTAATTTCTGCACTGGCAGATTGTCCATTACTGGCTTGTATTCAGAATAACCTAGATGATCGGAAACTATTTGGATGAGCCTACCCACGCCAGTCGAACGCTGAAGAGAGGATCACTGGAACCTACGAAGGTTATTGGCACATATACCTGCCGAAGATGCCATGCTACCGGCAATAACCTCAGATCACCTCGGCAAACTTTCTCTCTCAATGACTTGCGTTCATGGCTTCTAATCTGCCTGAGCGACGAGATGACATTATTCACAATTTTCTTTCAATATCTTTTCATCATGGCTCCATGGGATATCCTGTTTGCCGTCAAGAAAAGCGATCCCGTGGCTAGAGTTCAAGCCTTCATTGACGGCTACAAGAACATCCCAGACTACGAGGTATGCAGCTTTCTTACAACATACAGCTTTTACGATAGTTCACCCGTCTTATCAATGAGCATGGCTAAAACAAATTACAGGGCTTCGATGGCCCCCTAATGAAAGCCATCAAAGTCGAATCGGCCTCAATCACCCAAAACAGCAAATCCTCAGCACCAAGTGCCATAACTACATTTTCCATCCTTGTAACACCCAACTTCCAGAATCCCCGGGGATTCATGCATGGAGGCGCTCAAGCATTACTAGTGGACATGTGCACGACAATGGCAGTCGCACCACTTTCATCAGAGGAGTTCTGGCATTTCGGAGGATTAACAAGGACCTTGAATGTGACTTGCCTGAAGCCGGTGCCGGGTGGGGAGGTTGTTTATGTTGATTGTGAGGTGAAGGGGATTGGGAAAAGATTGGGTGAGTCTTCCTCTGTAAATTCAGAGCTTTGTGGCTGACAATCAGTAGCTCATATATCCTGTATTCTGCGCAATGCAGATGGTGATATCCTTGCACTAGGAGAACATGGGAAAGCTGCAATACCGATTTCTCAGGCTGCCGGCAGTAAGATATAGGATTGAGTTGATCTGACGTATTTTTATGTTAGATTTTGCTCTCTCTTGACACAAGCTTTGATTGCGGCTAGCCCCTTCTCTTGACCTTTCCACTTGCCGTTCTGGGGACGACATCTATGAATGCAATACCCCAGGTGATCCATTTGTAGCTGGAGCAGCGACTTGAATTGACGAGTTGTCAGTGACACCCAAGTGTGAGTTCAGGTGGAGTATGAAGATCAGTACTCGACAAGATCCGACATCTTGATAAGATCCTTCCAAGTTTCTTAGGAAGGAAGCAATTTGGCTTGAGTAGTCAACGAATTATTTCGAGTATTTCTCCCATATACGACTATACAATCTCCAAGAGAAGAGAGACAGTGAAATGCCCAGCTATTCACTTGAATAACCATCAACGTTAATCAAGAGCTTCTCGAATGCAAACTACCCCGCTCTGCTAGTACCCCGCACATTGTAGAGGCCGCGGGATCCCTTAGTTGACTTGACTGAGACTTAGTTGAGCGGCGTCGAGCACAGGAAAGCTCGTAAAGTGTGTGAAGTGTGAAAGTAAGAAATGTATTAGAGAATTTGTAAGACTATGCCCTTCCAGCTTTGGGTTCCTGCAAAAGAGCCCGGACGTACGTAATGATAGGTCAATCTATTCGCATACGCCACGATCCACATCCTGCCACATGATTGATGCAGTTTTCGATTGGATCGGGAAATGGTGACTTGAATAGCCATTGCCCCTCCTACCTGAACTATTCCCAGGCTACTGCCCCATTCTGTGCTAACATAGGACGCTGGGGTCTTGGATCGAGATAGACAACACCGAGCAGTCGAAACTGTGTGCCTCCAATGTCCTGAAGCTTCAAAATTTGGTCGCAGACAGGTGTAATGTGTATAGAGCAGCCATGAGCCTTTTCGCCAAGTTTGCGTCCTCAGTAGCATCTATGGACGGGCGAGCGTCGACTTGCTGCTGTGTGTTCCACCTCTATCTTCCCATATTCACAGACCGTCCGGATTTCCGCCCTCCATTCCACAGCTAGTTCACTGTCCTCCTTATTCGCGGTGCTGAGCTGATGTCGTCTGCTTCGGCAAAGGATTCGCGTTGCTGTTCTCTTCATGAGAAGGCCGATTAGTTGGACAAGCTTGCGCAGTGCTGGAGACGTAGGAACTGTTGGGAACAAAATCCAGCTGACTAATCAGCAGTAGCGAAGCAACTAGACAACTCTATTCAAACCTTCGACTTCTTCCGTATCCATGTTGTTAGGTAGACATGAGTTTTGTGTAAGCTATGAACTTAGAAATATACATTTGCCTTATGGCGCTGATTCGCGATCCTACTGGCTCTGTAAGCCGTTAACGAATCGCGATGATCAGGCAGTGCGGCGCAGCAGCTCCTTCGATGCTGGGGGGTTGGAGCCTGATCTCGACTTCGACTTCCAGCATCTTTATTTCTCCTCGCATTATCATTTAATAAGTATACTAGATTTCCGACTTGTTATCAGAACTTCGCATCCCATGATCCGTGCCGATTTTCCCAAAGTCTACTTCTTACATTAACTAGATTGGTGTCATTTTGGCATGGATTCAGACGACAGCCATGAGTTTGTTCTCGTGGACGACGAGGATATCAATGACTACAACGAAACGAGCGTGGCTCCACAGCCACCAGAGGTCCTTGCCAAGATTCAGAAATGGCTTGAACCTACAGATTTTGATTCCGAGTCGAGCGAGTACCACAAGCACCTGAGTTCATACCTTCCAGGGACCGGGGAATGGGTCCAAGAAACGGAGTCTTATCAACAATGGCACGAATCACCCGCAAATGGTTCTCTCTGGCTCAAGGCAACTGCCGGTGCTGGAAAGAGTGTTCTCGCTGCTATGCTTGCTGATAAGTTGGCGAAGACAGAGAAAGTCCCAGTCCTGTTCTTCTTCTTTCGTCAGATAATCACCACAAATCACGACCCGCAGTCTATGGTCAGAGATTGGATATCCATGATTCTGAATCAATCTCCTCAACTTCAAACAAGAATGAAGTATTATGTGGATGAGCACCGCAGCTTGGAGACGATAAGTGCGAACGAGTTATGGCAGCATCTGGTTTCCGCGCTCGTTTCCATTCCGAAGGTGTACTGCGTTGCCGATGCTTTAGACGAAATGGATATCGACAAACAAGAGTTCTTTGCGAATCTTGTCAATCTTGGCAAACGGAAGCCTACATCGATCAAGGTTCTTCTTACCAGCAGACCTTTACCACAAATCGAAGCCTTCTTCAGGTCTCCTTCAATACTACAAATTCGGCTGGAACAACTCAAGGTAGATAAAGATATTGCTGTCTACGTGGACCATCGCCTTCAGCTTGCCAATGTTGAAGGCGAATTGAAGGCATCTATCAAGCAAGCTATCAGGGGCAAGGCTCAAGGCTCGTTCCTCTATGCCCGTCTCATGATGGATGAACTCCTCGATCACTTGAAGCAGATGGTACCTGACATCAAATATATCGAGCGATCTTTGACATGGCTTCCAATTACACTCGAGGACATGTACAATGGCATGTTGATCGACCACTCTCTCCGATCACGAGTTTCACAAGATCTTCAGCTCACCATCCTCGAATGGGTTACCCACTCGTCTAGGCCCCTTCGTCTTCTCGAACTCGCTTTTGTCATAGATCTGCAAAGGGGAAGCGGCAAGAGCAGCAAAGACGCGAAAGCGATTGCTCGTGCAGCATGCGGTCCACTACTGGAGATTCTCGAGGATGAGACCGTTTCAGTCATTCATCATTCTTTCACGGAATTTCTTATGGACGAGAGCCGGAGATCTAGACCTGCGGGCAATCATTCTCATCCACAATTTCCGGTAATTGATTCTGTTGCTGCACACAGGTCGATGGCTGTCACCTGCTTTAAATATCTGGACTCGGGGTGTTTGACGGATTGGAAACTTACAGAGCGCAAGGAAGAAGACGACTTCTATAGCCCAAAGAAGCAGACCCAGCAAGCGATCAAGATGAAGCACCCATTCTTGGATTATGCTATGAACAACTTCTATGTCCACGCCTGCAAATGTGACATTGATGGGTCACTTCTGTCCCAATTGGATGCATTTATGAGGAGTGATAATCCTGCTTTCTCAGCATGTAAGTTTTCCAAGCAATCTCCTTTCCTCCCCCAATAAGTAACAACTGCTTTAAAGTACTTTGCTCCTCATTTTTATTATTCTTCCCCAAGCCATAAATGACTGAGGAATTACTGACATCCAGATCAACGCAGGGGTAGACATGACATGGGCCAATACCTACCAACTCGCCAAGATAACCCCATTGCACGTTGCAGCATGGACCGGAATGGCCGCTTTCGCCAGCTATCTACTTAATTATGGTGCTGAAAGCAATACTGGCGATGGCCAACTTCGAACACCATTATCGTGGGCGTCAGCTAAAGGACACACTGAAGTCGTTGCTTCACTCTTGAAGTTTGTGACAGATCCCGACGTGGATGATGATCATGGCTTGAAGCCTTTGCACTACGCTGCCCTAGGGAATCACTACAAAATTGTCAAGCTCCTTCTTGATTCTGGTGTTAGTCGTAAGTGCCCACTATTCACTGCATCATCTTATACGTCCTGAAACATTCTGACACCACCTTTAGCCCTGACTGGAAAGACGAAAGATTATGACCGGCGATGTGGCAGTTCCCCTTCTAGTATTGGGGAAAGTCCCTTAATGTATGCATCTCAGTCTGGTTCCGTCGACTCCGTACGAGAAATGATTCCATTCTTGACAATCGAAAATCTCCATCAGGCATTGTGCTGGGCGTCAGCGACTGGGAAATCACAAGTGGTCGATCTACTTCTAGCCGTTCCCGGTGTCGTAGCGGATCCTCCAGGTCATCCAGATACTCCTCTATTCCTCGCTGCATCCGGACTTCACTCTGACGTCATGCGGTCTCTGCTAAGAAAGGGAGCTGATGCGAACAAAATATCACAGAATACACATCACAGGCAGGGCTACACTATATACGATCTAATGGAAAAAGGGAAGATTGGACCAACACCTCTACACGCAATTTGCGGGGTGACAAATCAAAGCTTTTCGCGGCAACATGACGACGAGAACATGAGGAAGTGTTTTCAACTCCTCAAATACAAATGCGACATGAACCCAATCGACAAAGAGGGGAATACACCACTTCATTATAGCGTCAAGAACAAGGATCAGGCCGGCCTATCAGTCTTGCTACTAGAGAATGGTGCAGATCCTACAATACGAGACAAATTGGGCCACACCGCGCTCCACCTGCTGAACCTCCATGAAGACTGCGGCCCACTTATCGATTTGCTACTCGGCAAAGGAGCAAGCATGAACGACCGCTCGTCCGACGGGCAGACGCCTCTCCATTGCATGGTCAATTCTATCCATGAGTTGCCTCTCGAGCCTTTACTCTCTCGGGTGGCTGATTGGAACGTCGCAGACAAAAATGGCAATACCCCGCTACACATTCTCCTTTCGCAGTCATACCACCCGGAGAGAGGTTTGCAGGTCCTTCTCAGTGCTGGGGCTGACGCACACCATCGGAATAAGAAAGGCGAGGTTCCCATTCATGTCCTGAAAGAGCTCAATCCTGGACATGGCAAATCACCTCTTCCACTGCTCCTCGCAGCTGGGGCGGATCTTGAGGCCAAGGATCATAGTGGCCGGACTGTCTTATCTAGACTGACAGATACACACTCTTATAACTTCCAGAAGACTGTTCAGTATTTGGTCGAGCTAGGTGCCAATGTTAATTGTCGCGATTACGAAGGCAACAGTATATTACATCGCATATGTAGGAAGACTCCCGATGTCACGGCGGTATGTGTATTCCATTCTCCTGCTGAGTGATCCAGGACTCTCGGATGACATCTGCGGTTCTCGACTTCAACTTCGAACGATGAGCCAAGCTGATATATTGTAGATCAATTTCTTTGTCGAAGCTGGTGTTAGCCCGCTCTCCCTCAACAACGCAGGGAACAATCTTTTGCACGAGCTATTCTCTAGGGTGACTACGGCAGAGAACCTTGCTGATATTTTAGCAATCTTGCTCAAATTCAATGTCCCACCAACTGCGAAGAACAATCTCGGCCAAACACCTTTGCATGTTATATGTAGTCAAACCCCTCCTTCCTACTCCATCTCCAAGACCATCGATCTCGTGCTTCAGTCTCCATGCGGAGCGAGCATCGATGTTGAAGATAACAATGGCATTCGCCCCGTGCATCTTGCTGCTGCTATATCGGAACAGCTTCTGTCCAAGCTTATGAATTACGGTGCAGATGTTCAGGCAGTAACGTATGAAGGATTGAATCTTCTACATATATCTGCAAGGCTCAGACAGCCCAACATTGTGGGCCTGCTCATTGAGAAATTAAGCACAAGCGACGTGCTCAGCCTATTGAATTCCGTCGACGACTACGGAAGGACACCACTACACTATGCATGTCGCTCGGGTAGACCAGAGACAGTTGCAATCTTGTTAGATTCTGGCGCTGATGTGAACATTTCGGACAAGAAAAACCTCGCGCCACTTCACGCTTGTGCCGAGATTGAAGAAGAGAAATTGCTGTGGTCCATGAAGCCTACTGGGACGACACGAGCCTGTGGGATTTTGATCAATGAGAAAGCCCGGCCAGATCCAGAGGGACAAAGTCATTCTTGGGGCGCCCATCAATCCATGTGGAATATCGTCCGCCCTGGAAATCAAACGGCAAGGATTCAAGAGATTATCCGGCTCTTGATTCAGCACGGTGCGGAAATTGCTTTCTCTGGACGTATATCATCCCCTATCGATCTTGCTATCCAGAGAGGCTGCGCAGACATGGTAGATGAGTTGCTCCCTCTCATGGAACCAATATATGCCAAAGCTAGAGAAGAGAAGCGAAGCTATGGGGAGTTAGGAGCGAGCCGGAATTCCAGATTTCAAGAGAATTATCTGCTCAGTCTGAGCAATGTCGTCTTGCAAGAGGAAGATGTGCAAAATCGCTTGGCACATGGTTCACTCTGCAATAATCTTCTTAGCTTGGGACGCTTGAACGCTCTCGAAACCCTCCCGAATCTCGGTGTGGACTTCTCTCCCAACACCGACGGCTACTCGGACTTTCTTACTACTCTGGTGAAATGCGGGTATGCAGATTTATTCCAGTCTTTGGGGCATTCTGTCGCGACATCCGGCTGGATCAATGGGATCCGCTCTGGCGAGCGTAGCAAGTCCCTTGACTCATATCTGGTTACTGCTGTGAATAGCGAGCTTCCGAATCTAGACATCATCAAGATTGCGGTCGAGATATTTGGGGCAGACGTCAACATTCAGCCTGTGGTGAAAGTCTATCCTACTGGTAACACTGGCGTCGATGCTGCTGGGCCGACTCCCCTCCATATCTTGTCTAGCGGGACCAGATGGTGGCAGACGGACGCGATTAAATATTTGCTGAGCAAAGGCGCCAATGTAGAGCTGAAGAATCAACTCGGCCAATCGGTTCTCAATTATGCTGTGTCGCCAAGCCATTCATTTGAGACATATCGTCGAAAAGAGACCGTCCAAATCCTCCTCGAACATGGTGCAGACCCGAACAGTATGGATAACGATGGGATGTCCTGCCTGAACCATGCTATGCACGATTTGGAACTTGTGACTTTGCTTATAGGACATGGTGCCGATGTGACACTCGGAGAAAAGCCCGTCCTGTTCTCTGCAATCACATCCCTCGACGTTGCTGCAGTTTCGGCTCTCCTGAAAGCCGGAGCAGACTGCAATGCAAAGCAAAGAAGAGTTGACAGATCGAAGCCAATGTCACATCGAGGACCTGGGGCCCCTGACCCCGATTCAACACCCCTGCATCATGCAGCAAGCAGCAAATTCAACACACCGGAGGACCACATCGCCGCAACAGAAATCGTCAGGCTGCTTTTAGAGCATGGCGCCGATCCGTACTTACAGTTCCGCGAGGACGCGACTCTCGTACATGATGTCTTTAAGACTGGTGGAATCATGCAGCCATTTTTGGATCTCGAGGGGCTTGATCTTGAGCATCGAGACCAAAATGGCCAGACTTTGCTCCTTGCTGCTTCTCAGTCTCGCTCTGGTACGCGGGAGCCGTCCCAAGTACCCAACCGCCCTGGAGACCCTAGAACGTATGATGCGAGAGTGGCAGAAGTTCGAGCACGATATGCAGGGGATCCATCGGCATTTGTTTCTGTTTACCAACGAGGTGGAAATTTGGAAGCAGTCGACAATGAAGGGAATAGCGTCTTCCATTTTCTTGCCGAACGTGGTTCAAACAGATCCCAATACGAGCAAGGGTTTAGTCTGTTGCTTGGAAGCGGAAAGACAATCATCGACCAACCAAACAAGAAAGGCTTTACAGCTCTGCATATTGCACTTGCAAAATCAAACTGGTGGGCCGTCAGGAATCTCAGGGATGCCGGGTCAAATGCACTTCTGAAAGACCCTAATGGAAATACTCCTCTCCATCATTTCGCAACAGCACTCCTCCCTGATCAAGAGAAACAAGAGCTACTGCTTAATGGATTGCTCGAAATAGGTGTTCCCATCGACGAGAAGAACAACCTCGGCGAAACCCCTCTGTTCAGGTACTTCACTAGCTTCCCGGTTATAACAAGCGAATCTCAAGAACCGTTCTCGACTTTCTTGAAAGCTGGGGCGGATATGTACACTAGGAATAGTGAGGGCGAAACTCTGCTTCATCTTATGGCGAAGAAGGTGAACCACAACGACCGTTTCAATTTCTACGTGTTTGGCAAGCGTGGTCCAAATGCTGATGGGTTCAAATTCCTGATGGAGATGGGATTAGATACAATGGCAGAAGACAACAGCCACAGAACTCCATTGGTACGTCAGGCCCAGAACTATAACATGCAATACTGACTGTGTTTAAGGATGTTGCGGCAGCTTGCAGTAATAATTTGGTTTTAGATCTCTTCAAAAGGGACAGACCTACGGTGCCAGAAGTTGTCGTCGAGCAGCCTGAGCCATTCTGGTTCTTGGAAAAGTAAGGAACGAACGGAGCATTGGTTAGGGCTACATTCATTATTGTGACTGGTTCTTTGCCACTCTCAAATGCGGTTCATGGTGCGATGGAAGCTAATTTTTCCTCTGCGAGCGTAAATTCTTATCACTCGATCGGCACTGTGATCCTTGTTGTATTGGATGAAGCATGGTAGCCGTGTTTTCCCACGCAGTAAGGATTCTTGCCAAGTGCTGGTGCCGCATCACAACATTTTCGTTGGCCAGAAATCACGATATCTTACCTCATGTCAGAAGGTTACACTAACGTCACTGCCTTTAAGCCCAGGCCATCCCAGTATCCATCAAAGCTCGCGGAAGTGCCGGAGCTTTTATTCCACACACCCAATCATTCGTTCACGCAGTGCCAGAGTTGCAGCAGCACCTGCAGACTGCAATATCTCGAAGTCGAGATTCGAGTGGAAAACCACATGTCACCCTTGCACGGCATTAGTAATGCTTGTTCTCATGTCGGTAAATGAGTCAATCACTAGCATTCCTTCGCGGGTTGGCTTGCCATGGTCTTCCAATAGGAGAGGACAATGTCTCCGAAGATCCCGAGTTTCAATCATCCCCCAGCAAAAGATTCCTACCAACCAACAACATCACTTCTCATGATAATGGCACCACCACGCTCGCCGTCGCTGCCGACGACTGGAGTCTGGGCGCCAACAACGCAGTGAGATGCTGTCTATCCTTTCCGGAATAGCATCATCACACGGTCCTCCATGTTGACTCTGCCGCATGTCATCATCTGATTGTGGGAATTTTTCTTCAAATGGTTGCGACGAGGCTGCAGTGTTCCAATGATCGACTTTTGTTGTTGAGAATGTTCGAGACTCTTGGAATTTGGCATGCACGTCAGCCTCTGAAGTTTTCTTTGTACTGGTAGGGCGTTTGTCAGATCCCGATGTTCCCATGATGATCTGATATCATCTTCCCCTCACGTTGGGTTGCAAAGTATATATTCCTCGCCCTCAGCCTCTCTATGCGATCTCATCCCTCAATCATAACCAGCCTCCCATCTAAAACATCAAACTCCCCAAGCCATCAAAATGAATGTCCTCGTCGCCCGTACCAATGATGCTCTGAAGATCAACCCTCCTGTGGGAGACTTCCATCTTGTTACCAATGGATCTGATTGGCTTTGGGCCGTGACTGCCATCTATGCCTTGTCCCTTCTTGTCGTAATCGGCCTCACCTACTTCGCTAAGGCTGGCGAGAAGATCTTCCACTACCTCTTCACAATCTCCCTCTTCGTTGGAACCATCTCGTACTTCGCCATGGCATCTGATCTTGGCTCAACTCCAGTCGAGACCTCGACCCAAGATGACGGACTCCGACAGATCTTCTACGTCCGGTACATCAACTGGTAAGCCGCCGTGAGTACTCCTAACCCTAAGATCATTCTAACACAACCTAGGTTCGTAGGCTGGACGCCTCTCGTCCTGGCCATCGGTCTCATCTCTGGCGTCTCCTGGGCAACCATCATCTTCAACATCGCCCTGACTTGGATCTGGGTATCCTCCTGGCTCTCCGGCGCCCTCGTAGCCACAACCTACAAATGGGGCTTCTTCGTCTTCGGCACCTTCGCCTACTTCCTCCTCGCCGCCTCCCTCCTCACCAGCGGCCTCACAACCGCCAAGCGTCTCAACATCACCAAGTCCTACCTCATCCTCGCCGGCTACCTCGTCTTCTTCTGGTTCCTGTACCCCATCGCATGGGGCGTCGATGATGGCGGGAATGTCATCTCTGTCACTTCTGGCTTTATCTATATCGGTATCTTGGATCTGTTCACCGTGCCTTTCTTCGCTTTCGCGGTCTTGTTCTTGATTACGAAGTTGGAATATCGTAGCTTGAATCTTTACTTCACTCAATATGGACGTGTGGCTCCTGCTGAGTATCCTGAGGGACCGGCTGTTGAGAAGGTTGATCCTACGGCTACGCCAGCTGTTGCTGAGCCAGCGGCTCCAGCTCCTGCTGTTACAACTCCTGAGAACACTGTTTAGGATAAGCGAGGCTGGTGAAAGATGAGCACCAGTGGGAGTGGCTGGGGAAGTAATGAGGTTGGTGTATATGATCGCTGGTAATGTTTAATAATGTGTCTTCTGATGCTGGGGTTTGGCAAGTGAAGTCATTCTTTTGAACTTTTTGGGATGGAGTCGATGTTAAGAAGTACCTTCGTCTAGCAAGATACCCAAGTCTACCATAAATACAATATATACCCACATCCCCGCTCAAACATCGACCTGATTGCAGCTCTATTGCATCCTGAAAGTTCAGACATTTTAGACGCATGCGTGGAAAACTACGAATAAGTCCAATGCTCCTCAGGAATGACGCGACAGAACAGTTTCTCCAGCTTTCTGCTCGGCCGCCACCTTCCCACATGCCACTCCAGCCTCGCATTCGCACCCCCAGTAACATATCTCACACCCCACCGACAGATGACATTCCACGTTGATATCTCCATCTCTGGATCTCTGCTCCCCTCCATGCCCAGCAAATTCACCTTCTCCTCATCACTAGATTCAAAATGCAAGAACGTGAACAGCTCTGCACATTCAAGCACCGGCATGACATCCAACGCTTTAGCGAATGCCCCAAAAAGCTGTTCAACCTCTTCATCAATCGGCTTTGTCCGGAACATATTCGGTGAGGAGTTTTCGTAACGTCCACTGTCTTCGTCCCATTCATCATCTCCCTCCTGTGGCTCCATAGGAGGATAGTGACAATCCGCTATCTGAAATCCGCTAGCACTTCCGCCTTCGCCCTTCTGTCCCTGGAAATACCACCTCCCAGACGGAGCCGCAGAATGGAACGTTACTTTCAAACTTCTCAACCGTGGCCAAAATGGGCGTGATTCTCCCTCCTCCTCAACCGGCCAAAACAACGTCTGATCCACCACACCCTGTACCTCCAAAGTCACCAAATTCCCCGAATACACCCTCAGCGCCTTACTCAACGGATCATACCCCGCCGAACAACAAAGATCCGGCATCGCCACCCCCTGATCCAAATGAACAAATGCCTTCACCTCCCCAAACCTAACCACCAAATTCCTCAACCTCTCCCCAGCACCCAAGTCACCCATCACCCTCGCAGCATCCCACCTCCCATCCCTCCTCGGCCCCTCCCACACCCGACTATGATGTCTATTCACCTCCGCCTCATACGGATACTGGATCCCCTCATACAAATACCTCACATCTAGCGTCTCTAGGTTTGGCAACTTACTCGCCAGTTGGAAAACTACGGATGGATCGATAGGTCGCTCGCATGCTGATGGTGATTCAAACATATACGTGTAAAAGATTGCGTCGTCACCGATGACCAGTGTGCGAATTGAGGAGAGGGAAGGGAGATTTGAAAGATTGAGGAGGTGCAATTTCCAACTGCTAAATCGGCGGTGTTCGCAGATGTGGCCGTGGATTGGTACAGTGGGCGTGATGAGGGAGAGGGTTCGATCCACGGGTTGGCTGCCGAGTTCGAGCTCCCGCTCCTCGATAATCTTCAAAGCGTTGAATAGCTGGGAGAGTTGATTCGTGAGCATCTCATCTTTAGCTTTCAACTCTGACGCTGTCTCACGACATGGGATTGGCACGTAGGGTTCTTCGTCCTCGTCATCGGTATCTGGATATTTCATGTATTCTGTGTAGTTCGAGGGTCTGAGTTCAGGAAATTCGAAAGCGAAGACTGCCTTTCGTAGGAGACGGATACGGTGACCTTGATACAGGTATATGAATTTGGGAATTCTGCTGTTCAGCAGCTGGTAAGTGCTGTCCCAGGCGATCTCCTCTACGGCTGCTTGTGTGGCGTGGGAGGCAGTGAGGAAGTTCGCTCTGGTGGATGGGGTGCACTGGATTGCGATCCGGGTGAGGATTTCTTGAGGTAGAGACATGGTTTCGTGAATTGGCTGTTTTGTTTACCACGAATTGTGGAATAATTATGTCATTCGTAGTGTTGAGAGAAGGTACATAAGTGGATCGAGAAGGAGGAGCTCAAATTTGTGGAGCGGAGCCTTGGCAAACAGTCCTTTGGTTCTCTCTCTTGTGATTGACACTTCCCACATTGTCAAGAACCATGGACTCACAAGTTTTACAGACTTTGTATGCAAAGAGTATGTTTCTCCACAAGAAAAAGCCAAATATTAGCTAAACCATAAATACACCAATAAAGGCATGTGCATCCATCACCGCTACAACAAAAGCGCTGCACTCGTTCTCTGGTATCATATCATATCCATGTCTAAGACCCAGTCCATCCAGCGACCGGAATATCAATAGCCAGTAGCAAATATCCATCTCCCCCCTTGGTATTATACTCAAACATCCCTGGGCCTAATCCTTGTTACACCGTGCAGTTATGAAGACACCTCTCATTCACTCTCGTCCATATCAAAAATATCCTTTTCCTTCGCTGCTTTTCCCTTTCCAGCCCTCTTCCCTTTCGCAGCAGGTGCCTTTCCTTTAGGCTTTGTCGCAGCCTTGACTGCAACAGGGCTCTTCGCCTTCGGGACCGCTTTGGCCTTCGGAGCCGATTTTGCCCGCGTTGCTTTAGCTGGAGTCGCTGCTGCAGATGATGTAGGAACTGGTGCTTGTTTGCGGCCACTTGAACGTGATGGGAGAGACCGCTTGCCATTCGATGCGGGAGGTGTAGGCTCGACTTCTTCCTCTTCTTCCTCAGGCTCGGGCTCTGGTTCCGGGGAGGGTGATGCCTCTTGTTTCTCTCCTTCGGGTTCCGGAGAAGCCGCAGTTTCCTCTTCTTCCTCTTCTTCCTCGGGTTCCTCTTCTGCTTCCTCGTCCACTTCCATCGCATCCTCATCTTCTGCCTCCGACTCAGTTGCGGGCCTAGCAATTCGAGTCCCATCCTCGTTCGTGTACTCCCACTCAGCCACCCCATGCCACATCTCTTTATCGTCGTCGCTGTCATCTCGATCGGCATAACTCTTCCGCGCACTGGCAGCACGACCACTTTTCCTTCTGTCAACCGACGAAGCATCTGGTGTGCTAAATACTCCAGCAGACTTCTTTGGTTTTGGTGTCTTCTTCTCACGGACGACTTTCTCTTTCTTGGGCGCTGGCACCTTGACTGGCCGTGGTTTGGACTCCGTCTTCACTTTCTTTGCTGGACGACCCTCGTGGTCATCGGACTTTCGTTTCTGCTGCGATATTGTTAGCTGTGTGCGAAACATTGTGCAGTAGAATACCAACCTTCCTCTGTTCTGCCTTCCTGACCAGTCCATCAAGCAGTTTGTCCACCTCCTCGGGCAAGTAGTTTTTCTCAGCAATCTCTTGAGCAACCGCATGACTCGGTAGAGCACCAAACAAACCAGCAGGTATACCGACCTTCCCTGGGTATGTCTGCATGCTCCAGCCTTTCTTTTCCTCCCACTTCTTGATTAGTGTCTGGGCAAGATCGCTGAGTATGTAGATATTATCTTCATCTCCGGGAATGAGGTCTCGTGCTTGCTTGACACGTTCTGCATACTTGTATGTTAGGGCGAGACTAGGCTCTGAAGCGACAGTGGACAAGTAGTAGATGATGTATTTTCCGATATCTGCCAGTTCAGAAGGTTCTGTGCTGAAGTCCGGATGGTGGGCCAGCAGATGGAGGAGGCGAGGGAAGAGCTGTTCAAAAATCGTGCTTTTGGTATCTCGACACAATTTGACCCGAGAACGAATCCAGGTCATGATGGAGTTCTTGAAGTCAACCACCGGTTCAAAAGCAGTAATGAACATGATAGTCGTAAATCTGGGCGGGTACTTGCCCTTGACAATGTACTTCTGCAACTTCTCGATAAATCCAGAACGCACGTTTGCCAGAGAATCCTGGGCGATAAGTGCTAGCTGATTGAACTCGACTGGCGAGAGGAGTTCATCGAATGTCTTGATCTTGCACAGCTTCAGCATCTGCTGTGCTGCCAGAAGGCGTAGACGTGCTCTGTGGCGGGCTGGCGTGTCATTCTGCTTTGATAATTCCCCCTTCTTGACAATCAATTTGTTCAAAAGCTTGTAGACTGGTACTGCGATGTTTTTGGCGATTTCAGGGTCATCCGTGGTTCGCAAACGATTGACCAGTATTTTAATGGCCCAGCATTTCGCTTGACATTCTTCATCCATTTCTTCATCGGATTGCCACTGTGGTTCGTCGTCTGTCTTTGGGGTTCGGGTTTTCAATAGGATTTGCTGCGTGGTGATATCGATGATCTCGTCATTCAAATCTTCTAAGAGCTTCGGGTCAAGCAAATGTAGTTGTGACACAGCAGCAATTCTCGTCAAGAAATGATCTTCGCCGTACGTCCAACCATCCAAAGCTTTGTCGACCAGATCTTTCATATGCATCTCCTTCCTTGCTGGTTCAATTGAATGAAGAATGGTGACAGCATACTTGGCAACCTTTGCAGGGGTTCCGTATAGCGCGAAGTTGATCAGAGTTTGCGTGAACTTCGTGGTTGGATTGATCTCGCTTTTACGCTCTTCTTTTGCTTCCTTGGCGAAGGATGCCAGAGCTTTCAAAGTGTCAACACTTCCAGCATCATTTGCTCGCGTTTTCGATGGAGCCTGTTCTTCCAATGATTTACAAAGCTCCTTGACGCTGGCCTTGAAAATTTCGGGATGCTTGTCCGAGATCTCTTTCATTACACTGCGTGCTGTGGCTGCCAAACCATTTTCATCAGTCCGACCATATTGTAGAATGACTGGTTGATGGCTTCGATTATAGACCAGAGATGCCGAACGGTAGATGATGGGTATGAGAGTGTCAAGGAGACCGGCTGGTGCATTTGGTGCAGCGTTTATGCGCTTTTGGAACTCCTTGATAGCTTTAAAGACTGTGTTGAAGTCGCTTTCGGGGGCCATGGCAAATCGGAGCAGTTGGTAAGATCTTCGGTCGTGTAGCTTCGCGTATTTGTGCAGCTCTTGTGTAGTCCTCATTGGATCGGGTAACAGATTTGCAAGCCATTTGATGGTCGAGTCAAGTTTGTTCTTGACATCCTTCGCATCTCCCTCAATAACGCCACCATTGAACTCCTCGCACCGCTTGAGAAATACTTGAAGCACTTGGGAATACGTTGTCCGCCGAGATTGCATAGCGTAGAAGGCCTTCTTAGCCTTTTGATCTAGCGATTTGACGACCAACAGAATTCGCTCCGTGCGGATCTTGTCTGCATCAAATGGTCCATCCCCATTCGTCTGAGTCTGTGAGTCTCCATTTGCTGCTTTGCCCTTCTTCGCTGGGGGGTAACTGAGCGGGATCAGCTGCTCGAACATGACATGATCTAGAAGTACATTAACCTCCAAATCGTTCACATAGAAAGAGTCAAAGATCTTGGTAGGAATGCCGCCTAGAGCATCTGCTACGGTCTCATTCTCAACAGCAATCTCGCCAGCAGCCACACCCCAAATTCTGCCAAGAGCTGTCATGGCCTCGGTTCTCACAGCGTGCTTGCGGTCTCTTGCTCGGTCAGCGAGGCTACAGAGTACAGATCCAGACTTGTTGACAGATCCATTTGGAGAAAGCTTTGACATGATGTCGTAAAAGCTGAATCTGCTCACAGCCCTTACTGCAGCAAGTCGGACCTTCTCATCCGAGTCACACAGCTTCTCGCCAAGCCCTTGGACCAAGGATATTTCCTCATGCGGACTGAGACCAATACCTCCTGCAGAAGTGATGAGGATCCGACCAACGGCTGTTGTCCAAGCAGACCGAATTGCTGAAGATTTGTCGTTTCTTCTTCCCATGAAGCTCTGATAGACACTTGGATGGGTCTGGACAAATGATTGGGGCGAGATTGGTGTCGTAAGAATGCTGTCTGAAACAGGATTCTGAGGATAGTCTTCCAATTTCGCTGGAGGGTAAGCAGCAGGATCCATAAGTGGAGGTGGAGGTGGTCCCGCGGCACCAATTCCAGAAATAATGTCTCCTAGAGTCTCGGTGGCCATGGTCCTCAACTGTACATTGTCGGCAGACAGTTCTGCTTCCAGTTGCGGGATTACGTTCTGCAAAACAGCTGGTGATGCCCTCCACAATTCCCGCAAAAGTCTATGCGCCTTGGCCAATTCTTGTAAATCTGATTCGGTCGGACCAGCAGGCACATCCTCATCATCCGAATCTGCTGCATCGCTCGTTCTTCGGTGTCCATTGGGTTTTGGGGGCGCTCCAGTTGAAACCTCCAATATCACCTCGTTGAAGTATTGACTGACATAACGCGCCATCTTCTCAGGACAATGATTGCAAATGCTTTTTGCCATATTGTATGCTTCTGGGAGTTCCTTCGGTAGCAGTGTTGTCTGTTTCCCATCCACCTCCTGTTTGCCCTTGCCTCCTCCTGGTGTCGCAGCTCGTAGAAACTGCGCTACAATAATATCCACCACATTCGCAGGCAAGCTTTGCGCTTCATCTACCAAAGTTACCAGCATTTGTGTCATATGGTATTCCACGTCCTTCGCAATGGACTCTCCTGTCGAAGCTTTCGTAGACCCAGATATCATGTCGAAGAAGGAGCTGAACAGGTGCAGGATCAAGGAATCGGAATTCTGAATGTCGCAGAGGAGAACAATACTCTTGACTTCCGCCAGTGAAACCAAGACATACTTGTGCTGCGCATTGTAGGCGTGTGAAGGGTCTGAGAGTGCTGGCAGGATGGAAGTAACGAAGAGCGTGAAGACATCCTAGTTATTGTTAGAGACTTCCCTCCAAGTAAAGCTTCTATGGCATACCTTGAGCTGAGTAGGCGTAAACGGCGCATCAGGAGCGCAAAGTTTCAGAACATCCACCAAGCAGCAAGCTGCGAATGCGCGTACACCTTTGTCCTTGTGGCCCAAGAGATTCTGCCCCGCAAGCTCCTTCGCGACTTTGGTGAACGAGTCCTTGTCTATTTCCTCCTGATCCATCTCCCGCAGCTCATTCGCAAGAGTATCCAGCCTTCTCAAGAGTTCCCCTGTGGGAATCGGCTTTCCAGCGCGCCATGATAGAGGCTCGTTGAAGGTAAGTCTCACGAGGTCTTGCTCAGGTTCCTCAGACACAGCTTCCGCTCCGCGGCGCGGGGCCATTTCGAATTGAAAACTCCAGTCGCTGTATTGAGAGAAGGGAATATTCGCGACGGTGGTAGGAATTGAACTTTTGGCGATTTGGTGGGTTGGCGTCTGGAAAGGTGGCGGGTGGATGTGGTGTTGTCAGCTTCGCGCGTCGCACAAGCGGTTGAGATGGAGACGCGTTGACGAGGTCCCGCTAGGGAGACGACTTCTCATCGAATTCACTCGTCATCACTTTTCATATTTACCCACGTCTGGAGAAGCAAGGGATATAATGCTGTCCAACTTTTGTGCGCATTAAAGTTCTTAAGCCTGGAAACTTCTTTGTTTCTTTTTCCTACAATCCTTATGTCATGCATCTGTGAAATCCAAAGGTTGGGCGTTTACGATCCTGTTAAGAACATTCCTACAAGAGCTTGATGCTTCTTTGGGCCAGTACATAGTCTGCTTAGCCTCTTTATTTACTTCTGTAGACTCTTTCCTGTTTCTTCGATTGCTTATCTATTCATTTGTCAAATCCATTTTAGTTCTGCTCTGCAATCTCTTCGCTCTGTTTCCCTACCTATCATTCCAACTGTCCTTTGAGGGGAAGGAATTGCTGATGAAGTCAAAGTAAATCCACGAGAGCATTGAAGAGGTCGCCTCGCAATCATTTGTGTGTTTCACAGAATGGCGAGCTACCGACGCTGAGATCCAAGCCGAACAGTAACAATATGGCACCTCGGCCTGAACCTGTCATAAGAAGCGACCATGTACCAAGCAAAGGGATGTATGAGTCTTGGTGCTCTTCAACAGTCCAGGTGATCACTTTGAGTAGTATCGCGCCGAGATGGAGTATTTGAGTGTAAACGAGCCGTGCCAGATGACGGACTGATTTGATATAACCCTGCTTCGAGTCATTTTTACTTTCAGCACTCTACACAATTCACACTTGGTAAAAGCTCTGTGGTTTTTCACGATTCACTTCTCTCCATACCCTTCAGCGTGACTTCTCTCCGTCGCTGGCATAAGTACAGCTCATTCCTCTTCCATCGCTGTCTGGTTCGCCTCCTATCAACTCTCGCACAACACGCCAGACCGGGACTCCTCACCTCCCTCCATCTTCCAACTTTATAAGAGCAATACCTTCACAAATTACCCACCAACGCTTCTCTGTAACGCAGGATCTCACATATACAAACTCACCTTCATTATGAAGCTCTCATCGAAGAACCTATGGCTGGCAGCATGTATTGGCACTGCCTTTGCAAGCCTCGATCCCCAAGGCGTTGGTATGTATTGCTCTTCATGGCTTCATTCCTCCTCTAATGCTATTAAGATTCCACGACGAAGATCCAGACCTACGAGTCCTCACACATCTACGCTTCGAGTCATACCCTTGCTCAGCGACAACCCATAGCTTCCTCTCACATGTACGCCTCCAGTCACACTTTGGCTGAAAGACAAGTCACAGCCAGTCCAGCTCTGGCTACGAGGGTGTCCCTCGTCTCAAGTGTGGTCAACGGGTTGACTGTCGTTGTTCCAGCGAACATCACTACCTTGACTCCTGGCAAGAAATTGACGTCGAACTCCAGCATTCCAGCCACCGACATTCTTCAGATTCAAGCAATTACTACTGTCACTTCTTTCCTTGGAGGGTGAATATTTCCATCATCCAGCTTGACTATTCTAAAACTTAAATAGTTCACCTACCTCAAGAGTCAGCACGAGATCAACCAGATCTGCGATCTTGATCTCTACATCCACTGTAGAGGAAGTTGTCATCGTTACTTCCGTGCTTCCATCGCTGTAGGTGTGCCATCCACTCCCTTCGAGTTAACCTCTAATCCTGCTAGCACTATTCCGAACCCTCAATCCCAAGTACAAGGCTCGAGCTCAGGACCGTCCATCTCCTTTGTACCGGTCCCCGATACAACAGCAAAATCCGCCAATTTCCCTGCGACATCAACTTCGAAACCAACGACAGTTCCATCGGCTGGTGGTTACACATCTCTCGGCTGCTATGCCGAAGGTCTCATCGTTCGTGCGTTGGGAGACGCCTTCTTCCCGTATGACGAGAATACAATAGAAAGATGTGTTGCAGCATGCTATCCATACAAGTACGCGGGAGCCGAATATGGGCGAGAGTGTTGGTGTGGTAACGAGCTTAGAGGATCCTCGAAAATCGACGATGCAATATTCTGCAATATGCCTTGTGCAGGAAACAAGCATCAATACTGTGGCGGCATCGTGGCGTTGAACGTTTACGTTGCACAGGATGCTGCGTCTCCCTCTGTCGTGCCGGTGACCAAATCTGGAACTGCGAGTTCGTCCGGCAAGACGACATCCACTTTTGCTACCCCCAGCCTGGTCCCAAGCTCGTTGCAGAGATCAAGCTCACCATCTTCCACGAGCCAGGCTGTCGCAACATCGATGTCCGCAAGCTCAGCGTCAACTCGTTCGGCAAGTACATTGAGCACCGCAGTCTCTTCCTCCTCCAAGCCCAGCTCTGATTCCCAAGTTTTGACAGCCTCCTCGGTTCCTCCCTCGGCTGCTACGTCGAGTTCTTCTTCAAGTACCACCATTGTTCCAACGACTTTTGTGACATTCAGCCAGGCCGTCCCCATTACAATCCAGCCTACGTCAATCAGCCAAAGCATCGTGATGATCCCAGTCATCGTCACTAGCATTCGCACCGTGACGAGAAAGCCCATTGCTACTGCATTACCCATGCTCAGCTCTAGCACGCCGTTGCCTTCCACTACTTCATCAAAAAGCACACCATTGCCAGTCATGTCACCAAAACCTACGAGCGCATCAAGCAAATCCTCTCTACGGCATACCACCTCAAAAGGCACGTCCACCCCGATACTTCCCCCAACAACGACGAGCACCACAAGCACGCCCTCTTCAACAACCACTTCAGAATCAATCACATGCATTCCAGCCTATTGCACAACACTAATTACAGACATTCCTACCCCACCACCAGACGAGGGCACCTTTTCAACCCCGGAGTCATGGAGCGGAATGTGGACAATGCCACCACCGCCTCTACCTTTCGTTGCGATTCCGACGCCAGGCATTGAACTACCAGCTTCCCCTCGTCCAGAGTTATCCTTCGCGACTGCGTCTTCTGCAAGCACGTCTCAAGCACCATCCACACCAGTGTATTATACTCCAGTTCCCCTGATCGGTCCACTCGCGATGCCTACGATGTCCACAACCTTGGACAAACCAACCGCTAATTCAACTAGCAATCCCCAAGCATCCACAAAGTCGTATCGCGCAGTGACGACATACGTCTACGGAACCAGCAGCCAACCAGCACCAAGAATCGTCACAGTAACGAGCTTCTTGAGTCCGATTACAATCACACACGCACCTACTGCTGGAGCCTCGATTGCCCGAGGCATCAGCGTCAGAGTAGTTACGTGCTTGGCTAGTTTGTGGGTGTTGATTTTTGCGATTTAAGCGAGGGTTGCCTAGGAACAAGTGTGGAAAGGCCAACTGCTGCGCGATATTTCGATGCGCTTGAGTTTCAAGGTCATGCGGTGGTTTCTATCAATAAGTTATGCGAGCATATATCCCTAGGCCCTTCATTAAATAGCACATGGCCGTCAGGTTGGAGATGTGCGCGGGATAGTTGGCTCGAGAGTACGTAAGTGAATGAGAACCTCACCTGGCGTCAATAAGTAGTGAGTCGTTATCATGACACGCGAGGTTCATCTCTTACCTTGTCTTCAAGATCACATTTCATATCATCCCACAGTAGAGAGGTTAGATGGGCGCGGATATTTCTACATAGACAAAAGCAAAGATTAGATAGAACTAGCAATCAATTTACAAACCTCATTCAAATGTGCAAAACATTTCAAGGAAATAAAATGTGTACACCCACGAACGGGGTAAAAGGTATCATTTCTTATTCAGCCGACTACTGTATCTACCATTGGCAGCAGAGGAGGACGCCGAATCGCCAACCTCTACGGAAGGAATACCCCACCCAAGCCCATCCTTCTAAGGCGAATCAGGCCCGACTCCAAAGGAAGCATAAAGCAAACCAGAGCAGAACACACCACGTATTTAAAGCCTCCCTCCCACCTTGAATATACCGTGAGAGTTGTCTCCACGTGTACCCATCGGTGAGGGATTTCCCAAGACGCCAAATGACGAGGCCCACCCGTTGACAAATTCCACTATGAACAGCCAGCCAGCCAAACGAACGCCGCACTCCTGCAACACGCAGAGAAGTACCAAACGGCTCAGAGCCCTCGCGATCCTGTATCCAGTGTAGCTCCTCCCATCCAATCTATAATATCTCAATCCTCAATCCGAAGTCGATCGATTCGACTTGCTTCAATTTACTTCCCAGGCGGCCCAGGACTCGGCCTACCAGAACCTTGCTCCTCAGCCTTCCTTTTCGGCGGTCCGTTACTAACGCCCGTACTCGCCACACGTTTCCTCTCCTGCTCCTTCTTCTCTCTACTCGACTCCTCCGCCGCTCGTCTCTTCCATTCATCTCTGATGCCCTTCGCAGCGGCAATCAGATCCTTCTCCGTGACTCGATCCGTGATACTCTCAATCACGCTATCCACCGTACTCGTATGGTTGGCATTCGTCTTATCGTCTCGGAACCGCATGAACCGCCACCGCTTCTGCGAATCCATAAAACACTCCACAATCCGATCATTGAGGGGTTCTCCCCGGGCTTTCAATTCCTCCCATTCCTTTTCCTCCAGGTACATGGTGTTGTAGTATGGATCCTCCCTGCCGTCGCCTGCATAGACGTGAAGGTTGCAGGTTGGCATGGCATCATAATCTGTGTATGGTTTTGTGATCCCTTCAGCTCTATCCTGCGCATCTGGCTGTATCTGTGGGAAATCCAATTGTAGCCTGAAATCAATCGAATTCTCCAATTCTGGCTTCCATTTCAGGATGTTCTGATCCGTGCCATGCTTGTAATCCGTCATTCGACATGTGAAAATCAAGCCATCGTTTCCGTGTGGTAGCTTTGGTAAGATCTGTCGAAACATCATCTCCACTGCGTATGAGAATTGCATGGCCTTCAGCTCCACGATGAAATGCATGTATTGCTTCTCCTCTGGGTATTCCTCCAATAGATGCTTATACGGATCGAAAATCCGTTCTTTAAAGTATGCGAGCCGTTTGTCGAGCGTGCGGTTCATAAGACTGTTTCCGTCGAGCACCATACAATCAAACACTAAGTATTTCGGTTGTGTGCCTCCGCCAGGTACTTTATCAAACACCAACTCGCCATCGATCAACGTGTTTGTATGAAATGCTTGTTGGTCGCGAGGAACAGGGAAGTGCAGAGCTCCAGCGGGTATGAACCAGTAGTCGTTCTTCCGGTCGATGAGGTAGTGGATTTCGTTTCCTTCGTTGTCCGACGTGAGGTATAGAAGATATCGCATTCCATCGGACTTTTCGCAAACATAGTAACTATGCATAATTAGACCTGGTTTGCCCACTTATAGGGAATACATACTCCTGCTTCAACAGCGCCTCTAGATGTCTGCGGGCAAAACTGACAGGTTGGGCCCCTGGAAATGATGTATTCCTTCGGTCCAGAAGACTTGCTACTTCTGAGCGCATAGTGAATAGTAGGTCCCCTTCTGCCTTGATTCCAGGCGCATCCAGGGAAGCTACAGGACCCGTCATTTTGATTTCTGAATCGGCAGATCGATTATCCTGCACGCAAGATGTAATCTCTTATCAGTAGTTGTCGAAGTGAGGTTGATTGGAGCAAAGAGGGTTCTGTTGGCGAACAAAGGCTGATGACCGCGTTCGTAGGTTCGCGATAATGCTGGGAGCTGGTTGATGAATTTTCAGCTACGCTGTAGGGTATCGTTGGTCGCTCGAAGTGCGCGGGAATCCATTCAGTTGATGCTGCAAGCCATGCAGCTTCAAAACCGTATCTCATTTGTCTGGACGATGAGGCGCATTGCTTTTCGAAGACTTGATTCTGGGAAAGCAACATTTGAAGTGCTCGAACTGGTCACGTGTATGTGGGGCCTCTGTTGCCTTGGAGGCTGAGCCGCCTTCAAGGGGGCCTCCAGTAGCTTCACTTCCTCAAGATTCAGAATCTTCAACCTTCTTGCTCTTTGGGAAAAAAAACCTTGGAAGTCTTGTATAACGAGCTTGCACCCAAGTATATATACTGTTAAGATTGCTGTGTGTTGTACCTTCAGATGATGTCCTCTATCGCACCACCACCACCTCCTCCTCCTCCCCTGCCAGGTATTCCTCCATCTTAATGTAAGATTAGATCTACATAACTTGACATGACTTAGCTTGGGTACTTGCTCTACCTGCTCCATCGCCACCTCCTCCTTATAATATCCCTTCTAGACCCAGATTTCCACACGATTGACCCGAAGATCGCGGGTCAATCGGCCTAAGGAGTTGAAGAAACCAAGAGCTTCACCTCCAAAAATTCTAAAATCTACATCTTACGTAGCCTTGGCCCGGTGCTCGAGTCAGTGGATATCTAACATGAGGAAGGATGGAGGCTACCCAGCCATTTCATCTCCTCGAGCTTCCTCGTGAAATACGGATCATGGTTTACAGATATCTTGCACCAAACACTAAGCCGGACGAGTGGTGTGGTAGGCCACAAAGGCATGACGGACCTTGCTATCCAGAAATACTATCAGTATGCCACTTGATTCGGAATGAAGCCCTGGATACCTTCTACAATGCAGCCGTCTACTTTGACATCGACATCTCAAACAACGGCATTTTCTTCCTCGGTAATCGACATCTATTAGCCGCTCCCCTCCCGCCAACAATTAGGCTTGCTCAATCTATATGTGCACGTATCCAACTGGAATGGAGAACTGCAAGACAATAAGACTTCAGGAACCGGATTGAAGAGATCTTCCCAGCGGATAGCCGTTTGCGGAATCTTCAGGTATACTTTCAGGCCACTAGCCCAGCTTATATTGGCCGATCAGCTACACCGGAAGTTGTGATCTCTGCGCTTGAAAATACCTTGTCTCCTCTTCAAGTTGTTACCAAGATTCTGGGTCCAAAATTCTACAACTTCGAAAAAGAAATCCACCAGGGCCGTTTCGGTCTTGGCGTTGACTTGAACCAGACGGTTCGAGAATACTTTCATGAACATGACTATCGGAAACGCTTGTATTGGACCTCTCAATCTGAACAGCTTTCAGGTCCGTATACATAATATTTAAGCGCCACTTGGGCTTCATGAGTGCGCCTCAGAACAAGCTCTCTGTCAGGTTCTCACACCCACCAGCCATCCCTTGCAAGAATATCCTCTAATCAAACACTCAAGCACGACCCAATCCATCCAAAGTCCACCAAAAACTGCTTTATCCGACCTCTAGTGCTCATGCTCATGTCTCTTCTCCTGCTGGATCGTAAACGTTGGTGGACCACCGCTAAACTCATCTTCATGCTCCTCAAAGTAGTTGGCCAGTTCCAGGCTCAATTCTCCACGAGAATCCGATGTCTCGGTAGCATACTCGCCATAGTCCTGGATGAACGTGATCTCCTCCAAGTTAGTGAGCTGTAAGAACTGGCTCAGGTACTCCTCCCGATACGTCTCCGGAATGGCATAATCCTCCTACTCCTCCCAGTTCTGGTGGACATCAAGCTTGTATCTCCATTGCCGAACCTTCAGGTGCTTGATCGATTTCACGACTTAAGGATGCAGTTCTCTCAGATACTCGAACCACGTATAGCTAAGACAGTTCTTGAGGGACGGTAGGGTGACATATGGTGCGTCCAGATGTGGGTTGAAGCACAACGGAGGACTACCACCAAACTCTCCACCAAACCTCTTCTTATAGCCTAGAAACTCCTCAGGCAAACTCCTCAGGCAAACTCCTCAGGCAAGACAATCATGTAATTCGGAAGAGTCTCGCTTCTGCTCTCACGATTGACGAACAGAGTCGCAGGGAGCTGAGCCTTAGCATTGTTACGCTGCTTCTCGGCTGCCTTTGCGAGCGGGTGCATCGAGACGCCGGCGTGGTGGTGGATCAGCTCGAGGCCGATGCTGACTTCTCGGTCACGAGGAAAGCTCAATCGCCAGATGTTGATTCTCAATTCGGCTGGAAGGTCAGGGAAGCAGGCGAAGGTGTCGAGGGGATCGCCGAGTTGGATGAAGAGCTCTTCGTTGAAGTCGGGAAGGTGGGAGAGGAGATTGAAGGCCTCGGCGACTTTGTCGTTGGATATGATGGTGGCAGACGTTACGGCGGACAATGCGACAGTGGGCATGGTGGTAGAAGACATGGAGATGAGAATTCAAATTGTCTGGCTCATTGTCAGTGATATCTCGCAATTCTTCCAAAGAATACGCACCGTTGAGGGGTCTCCGCGGGGTTGAAATTGTTCGAGGTTGAAGCCGCAATGACAAACTTGTCTGAAACAAACGATCTCTGCTCTACGATGCGACCATAGGAAGTCTTCTGTGATATTGAAGACGTCACTCGAGGGATTCTTGAATGTGGCCAGTGGTGTTGACATGCGCCACTTATTTCGAGTAGCGAGACACGCCAAAACCTACGCGTCAATTGGGCCAGGATTATTGTGCGTGATTTGAGTTCAGCTTCAATCCCTCTGATGTGCTGGACCTAGCTCATAATGTTAGAGCTGTTGACTTGTATCCAATCTACATTGTTTGTTTGTTTACTCACAATTTCACATAAAGCATTTTTACGTCCTTCCTTCAAGTAAGCACATGGTTGTAAACAAGCTCATTTTCTGATTGCTACCATTCTTACCGGTAGAGGCCATCGTACGCCCACGAATCTAGCGCGTACTAACCACGAGTTCCCATCCACATCAAGAGCGCAGAACCAGCTGCAGATCAAGACCGGTTACACCTCTGCGAAGGCTCACCTGCTCAAGTTCACTCGGCATCTCGGAAAGTGCAGACAAGTTTCCGTCCCATAGAAATCCTTATGTTCTTCAACGAACCCTGCGATGATGTCCCGGACCCTAGTCTCTACTTCCCCTTTGGTTCCCCAACTGAGCAGGTCTTTCCGAGAAGTGTACACAAATTCCAGTGTCTCTATATGTCTGAAAGCAAGAAGCAGATTCCAGTGACTACATCCCCAGACTGTTAGCCCCTTCCAACTGGGCACGTAGCCATCGTACTCTCTCATTCGCAATGTCCAACAGACTGAAGGGCACTTGGGTGCTCGCGCTTGATGAATTGAATCCATGGCCCGCAGAGATGTTCGTGAAAGGAGGGTATACTTGCGTACAAAGTCTCAAGGTCGGGATTGAAGCAGAATGGTCGCTCAGGATGGCGGTTCAATCTAAACCCGTACTCGTCATTGGGTTGATCGGTTCGGAATAAGATAAAGTAGTGGCGTAGGGTTGTTCTCGGCTTTCGATGTTGACGAGAAGAGTTGTGGGCAGAGGAATACCGGCCTCAGCGTGATGCAACGCAATGCTGTTTTGAAAAGAAAACTTTTCGTTATCATCTCTACGATGATGCGGTGCAAACAACTCTTTGGCGACGCTGACCAGCCGTCCTCGTGGGAATGACCATCGGTAGACTGAGCGTCGGAGTTCAAGAGGCAGTTTCGGAAACAGTGTGAACTTGTCGAGCGCCTTGACTTCGGCTTGGGAGACCTCTGCAAGCTGGGTTGGGACGGAGACCGTACTGGGATGACCCACGGCGAGGAGACTGATATTATCGGACATGATGCAAAGAGATGGGGGCTCTGGTTGGTAAAACGGTCAACGAATTTCGGCCTGTTCACAGTGGAGTTTCTCACCTTTCAATTGCGTTTCGGTGTCTTACTTGAAGTCGGAGCCTGGCGTGAGGGCGTAGTTTCGATAATGTTCAATAGATCGGGTTTTCGTTCAAGGTCGATGCTGTCAATCAAGTGGGTACGATGCGTAGTTCAACATCCAAAGCAGGGCCAGATGGTTTTTGTTGTCGAGATTGCGGTTCAACGATGGTCAAGCAGTACCTGGATCGGTTTGAGGAATGGAAGTGACCACCCAAGCGAGGCGAACGGCGCTAACCAGGTTGTCACGTCAAGGAAATAAAGCATGATTTCACTCAATAAGTGGGAGTGAATATGGGTGCTTCACTTTGTCGACGATGAGCGACTGCAGATTTCTTAAAGACATAGCTACGTCATGACAAAGACTACACATGTATTCTTGAGATCAGTTACAACAGAATTTCGGTCGAACAAATAAAACACACCATTTCAAATACACCCTCAGATCCTGAGCACAGCAAAGTCAAGATCACTATGTCAGAAACCATTACAACGCCAGATCTGTAGTAACTCCTCAAATGATTATGCACCTGAAAGCCGATACTGACACCTCTTTACAGTCCCTCCTCGCCCTCTCCCCTAGCCGCAAGCACGTACTCTCTCAACCTCGCAGCAGAGCTTCCAGACCTCCTTGCAAAACTCTTTCTCTAACTTGGCAAAGTTCCCGATACCTTCGCCTGCTTCAAAAAATTGCACATCGAACTCAGACTCCTGATTTGGCGCCTCACATTCCCACGCGGTCCTACCTTAGCAGCAACACATTAATCCGCCTCCCTCAACCCAATCTTTCGCAATGCCCTACAAAATTTTCCAACTTCGACCGATACTGAAATCCCACAAAGATCGGAACATCTCAACAGACACTCAAACAAAACGGATTCTGCAATAAGCTCCACCAACGTCTCTCAAGCGAATGCTTCCCAACAAGAGCGCAGCAGTGTCATTCCAGTTGCAAAGGCAGTCGTTTCTTCATGATAAGTAACAGCCGCGCCCTAAATAGACTTATTCGCAGTACCTAACGTTCTCTGCCCAGTGCAATGTCTATTATCGAATCTTGCGGACCATGCTGTCTCCTCGCCGAACTCCCCGATCTCTTCCAAAACCTCTTCCTCCAGATCTATGAAAAGCTCATATACTTCTCTCGTTTACCCTTGGAGATCAGACTGTCTAGTTGACGCTTCTCCTTTCCACGTGGCAGACTTATCAACATGGATAAACATGTCGCGCGATCTTTTGGGGGCGACGGGGATCGAAAACGATCTTATGGCATCGAGACTAGCTGCGGACTACCACACACTCTCCACGTCAATCAAGAAAGTCGAAGAGACACGCTAAAGTACTACAGCATTATTCTCCGCCCTGGCATCAGAATTGAAGGGATTAATGTCGGGACTTGTGTCCGCCCAATATGCTACAGCCCAAAGTTGGATACCATGTTTTTCACCACTAGCTACATCATGCACGATGAATCTTGGAAATGGCAACACCGCATACAGGAGGTATCTCCAACTATTTTCAATATAATCGAGGAACTAGAGATTCGTAATTGGTACTGCTGTTTCTCTTTGGGCTTAGAACTTGCCATCTCCCTCAACTTAGGCGAGTTGTCCAAGGAGCTCGCCTTCTTCTTCCAGTTTCCAGGGCTGAGATGTCTTAAGATTGTCCTCAATAAGGAGTGTAGCGATTCCCTTGCTTACACAAATATGGACACAGTTAAGAAGGCAGATATTATGCAGGGCATTGAAATCCTGTTCCACAAGCATGCTCCTCAAGGAACTGTGTCTCCCAAGGGAACCGCTGAGTCGTGGAACAGGTTGAATTCACGAGTGTCTTACCGCAATTCGATCTCCTAAACATGCGGGAATCTACAGTCACTAAGTCTCGATTTCGGGTTATAGGAATGATTTGGGGCTTGGGGCTTAGGAGATAAACGTACGCATTGCATTCGGGGTGGACGAGAATGGATACTGGGAGCTTCTCCTACTTCAGTTACTGACAAGGAGGGAAATGAAGTCGCATTCTTGTCATGGAGATTCAGAGGAACTTCTATCTAACAGAAATGGTTGAAAATTTACCAAAGCAATTGTTTTATAGGAGGCGCGAAACACTTTCTGCAGTCCAGTGACACTCTTGTGGCTTTGATGACCTCACATCGTGATTGTAAACATCGCTTAGATGCCCCGAACAGGCTTGATGCAGCGCTCCTGTCTGTGCCGCCCGAAACATTCCTGAACCTCCCGACTTACTCATCACCCTTTATTTCTCTTCATCCTCCTCAACCACAGACAAATACAGTCGCCCAATCCCTTCAAACTCACGATATCGTCTTCATATACTCAGCGATCATTTTCCCCGGTCTCTGACTCAAAATGTGCACATCCCTCATCCGCGCCGCAGCACACTTGCGCGCCTCACATCCCCGCCCTCAAACCAACCTCACCCATCAACCACACGTCCAACAACGACTTCAATCATCACCAACCCATCTCTCACATCCATCCAGGTCAATCTCCACCCATCCTCAACTCCGTACACAAAATTTTGGCCCTAATTCACCAAAACCCCCACCGCCACCACCAAACCCCTCATTCGGCGCGGCCAGCTTCAAAGAACTGGGGGCAACCCGAACAGTCAAGATCGTTGTTTATATAGCTGTTGCTATTATTGGGACTGCGGAGACTTTTACTTGGTCGAAATTCTTGTTGGCGAAGTTTGGTCCCAAGAAGGAGGATGCTGAAGTTGAGGCTGGGGCTGAGGTTGAGAAGTGAAATGGTTCGCTTGGCTGAGGGACCGGGCTGAGAGACTGTTTCCTTCCGGTTCTTCTTCTTGTCAATGATTTCGGGAATCGAAGTTATGGAACATGGTATAGGGATGTGCGTTAGGAATTTGGGAGGGAAATGCTTCGTGCATGTATTTGTTGTTCTTGATACCCCGCTCTGTTTGTCTGGAGGACCAATGAATCTCAACTTTGTCAATTCCGAACACTACCCCCTTGCTGGTCAGCACGACTGTCAATCCCGTGAAGCTCGGCTAGGATGGAGGTAACTGGGAATGCTTATTGTTTCGAAGCATCTTCGTCAGGATGGGAATTTCGAATTATCGTTGTGACATTGGGGCAATTACTATCTACTCTTTCTCCACCCTCGTAAGATATCCCAGAACTTTCTCTGCCAGAAATTTCCTGGGCTCAGCCTGGTCGTCATTACTCAATGCATGGCTCGCATTTGGAATAACAGCCGTAAACTCCTCGTCCCAAACCTTCCCGCTTCCAACCCTCTCGCCTCCCTCATCAGCAGCCTTCTGCCACCTCCTCATCAATGCCTCTTTATCCACATAATCCGGCACACTCTGATCCTTCCCCGAATACAACACCATCAACCTTCCCCTCAGCAATTCCCTCTCCGCCACCATCCCAAACGTCGTCTTCAAATGCTCATCACTCAAATCCGAACTAAACAAATCATCCTCCCCCGGCTTCTCAGGACTATCCGGACTACACAAACTCAAGAACCTCCTAAAACTAATCGGATGCGGATAGATCACACTCGACAGCCTCAACGGCGCCATACTATCTCCTCCCTCCTCACTCTTCTCCGCTTCTCTAGCAAGCCTCAACAACTCCTCATAGACAGCCTGCATCTCCTCCGGACTCTTCTCTCCAAACCCCTCCTTACAGATCCAATGAATAGCTTGACGATCACTAACAGGCGCCTGCATTATCGCACCATCCAGTACAGAACGCTGCACATGCACGAGCTCTTTATCAAAGACGTATGTTCCACGGTGTGGATTCGGACGATGCAGATAATGCAGTACGACTTGACTTCCCGTCGAATGACCCATCACAACGACCTTCCTCTTCTCCTCTGTACTCTGCGCCTGCGACGCCTTATACGCTGAGATATACGATATACATTCCGCAAGCTCATCAGTATCGCGATCTAAATGTCCGGTCCCCCATTGTCCGTACGAGGAAGAGAGGTTGAGCGTGAAGAGGGACCAGGGGGTTGGTGAGAGGGCGGTGACGAGGTCGCTCATGTAGGATGTTGTTGCGAGGCCATCGCCGAGACCGCCGATGAAGATTATGGCGTGGGGTTTTGTGATGGTGGATGTGTATTCGAATGTCACGAGGGACTCGGTCTGGGGGTGTTGTTAGATTTGATGTAGTTGAGAGGAGGAAGACATACGTAGTGGTGGAGGATTCCTGGGAGACCTCCTTTGGGCCAGAATTTGGAGCCCATTTTGATTTTGAGTACTGTAGCGGGCCGCGATATTGTTTACAGGCGCTGGCAAATGGTTGAAGATGTTCTTGGAGTTCAAGATAATTGATCGATAAATATGTGCTTTGAGCTCAAATATTTTCGGAGCTTCAAGGTTGACGAGAGGAATGTTCAACTACCCAACGTTCTTTCATCCGTTGAATCTCGTCAGCTTTCTAACGTGTGATAATTGCTTCTTCAATTATGACTTCCAGTAACCAAGATCTCGAGAATGTCCCCCCAAAACAAAATGAACGACGACGATGACGATGATGACAGCAGTGGACATGACTGACTGCTTCGTCCCTGACATCCATGATCCATCAACCCCTCTATCCACCCCACCACCGAGATCGGCAAAGCTTCCTCTGCTTCACACTCGGGGCCTCAACATCTCAGCCTTTCACATGCTGCACACGAATACAGGAAAACGTAATAGATACGACAGCACATTGTTCCATTGCGTGGATCCTCCCCCCACTCGTCGCAGAAAAATCTGATAAGATCCTCGCCGGATGATCTGATCTGATTAGATTTTTTTTGCTTCTCACTTCAGGACAGGGATCATTCGGTAAAGTACAGTAGAAAAAGAGTTTAGAGCGGCAAGCGAGCTCCCTGCCGTCCCCCAATCCTTGTACATGCACTAAAATGGCCCCATCTGATTAGATTACACGGCAAAGGGCGGCGGGACTCCACCTCTTTGTATGCGCTGGCGTCGGAGGCGAAGGCGTCCACTTTCTTGAATGGGTACAGTAACTCATACGGCAGTGGAGGGTCCGCTGCAGATCGAAGAAATCGAGGCCGACGACAGCCGCGGGATACCAAGGGGATTGTGGTATGGACCAGCTAACGCGATGGGGTATTTGTTTTGTTAGAGGGAGAGGAGGGATTCTGGCGGGCCAGGATGGCGGGTGCGATGCATGCCGGGCTGGGATTTGGAAGGTGGAGTTGAGAATGCCTTGGGTTCGGGAAAGGTGAATTCGTTATAGATTATGGGATTGATTGATTGAATGTGATGCTGTACTTAAGACAGAAATAATCAAGAGTCGAACGAGACGCGAATAGCTGGTTGAAGTTGTGAGAAGTCGTGCTGTATCAGTGAAGTCCCTCGAAGCGACGAAATGCCGGTATGGAGGAATGGTGTGTATGGGCAGCTTAATGGGAGAACAACTTCATGTCATGAATTCTGCTCTGGGGATATATTCTTTGTTTCCCTTATTCCACGTATAAATTTGATTATGAGAAAGCCACTCTCTCCCTCATTCCGCAACAGTCTGATGCATCACATTCGCCCTATAACTCTCACTCCTCTCAAGCAACTCCTCATGACTCCCCCTATCCACACACCTCCCCTCCTCAATCAAAAATATCACATCCGCCTTCCTAATAGTATGCAACCGATGCGCAATCGCAATAACTGTAATGCCCCTCGCAGCCCTACTCAGCCCATCCTGCAACAACCTCTCACTCTCCGCATCCAAAGCACTCGTCGACTCATCCAGTATCAACAAACTAGGCTTCCGAACCAACGCCCTAGCAATCGACAGCCTCTGCTTCTGCCCTCCAGAGAATTGATTTCCATTGGGCCCGCAGAGTGTGGAGTAGCCTTCTGGTAGAGCCATGATCGTGTCGTGGATGTTGGCCAGTTTACAGGCTTCTTCAATTGAAGCTCGACTTACGGCGTGCCCGGGTCGCGCGCCGAGACTAATGTTGAACTCGATACTGCCTTCGAAAAGAACGCTTTCTTGGGGGACGAGGGCGATGTTATCGCGGAATGAGACAGAGCGGCTTTTGGTGATGTCGACGCCGTCAATCAGGATGCCGCCGGCGGAAGGTGTGTATAATCGCTCGACGAGTGAGATGATTGTCGATTTGCCTGCACCACTGGGTCCAACTAGGGCGTAGAACTTGCCGGGTCTCATATCGATGGAAAGGCCATTCAGGACTTTGATATCTGGTCGAGCGGGGTACGAGAAATGCACGTCGCGAAGCTGAACACTTGATGCCTGGGTGGTAGGTGTGGACGACTGCTTCTCACCTGTGGCTTCCACGTCTGCCGTGAGCTTTCCAACATTCCCTTGCATCTTATCGGAACCAATTTCGATCAAGCTCAAGATTCTAGCCATTGCTGCTCTTGCGCTGGATAGTTCAGGTGCGAGCGCAAACATCTGACTCCACAGGAGGGCGCTGACCAGAAGCGAGAACACCACAATTAAGAATTGTGTCTGCGTGTAATTGCCTGCGATGATTTGCTTGGCTCCCCACCAGTACGCTAGGGCATTAACCAGGTTTCCGAGGAAGTAGGTAACCGCTTGCCAGAGACTTGCTTGGACTGTGACTCTGAACGTCTCTTTTCTTGGGCCCTTCAGTGACTTTCGGTAGGTCTGTAAAGTCTCTTCCTCTAAAGAGAAAGAGGCGATGGTTTTGATAGATGTGATTGCCTCGACGCCGATGTCGACGGACTTCGTGTATGCCGTTTCATGCTTCTCCTCGAATTGACCGAGGACTCGAAGTTCCATGAGACCAGCCCCCAGAAGGAGCGGTACCAGAGCCAAGCATACCAGCGCGATTCTCCATGCAATGATGTGCGTCAAGATGATGGCAGCGATGAGATTGACCGTGATGGAGAACAATGTGCCTACGACAGAGCCGCTCAGTCCAGCCAACGCGTTGCCATCTCGAGTGATGTAAGAAAGCAGCATCGCAGGCGTCCGACCCTTCGATTGATGCCATTGCAGGTCCTGCTCCATCAACGATCTGAAGGACAGAACCCGGACCGAGTAAACAGTCTTCTCCGACACCCAACCAAAGCCAGCCCAACTGATCAGATTTGCGAAGAATTCAATAATGGCCAGTACAAAGAACATGAGTCCGTAAAATTCACCTCGACTTCGGATGCTGTCTGCGCTCTTGCAGGGATTTAGACTTCCAACTGTATTTCCGAAGATGACGGCTTCGGCAGAGAATGCACCACCCACGGCTGTTGACCCAAGGAGAGCGACGAAGATCATGAGAAGATGAGGGCGTAGAGCAGGTCCATAGCCTTTGACCAGCGACCACAGTGTCTTGGATGGGGTTTCTGGTTCTTCTTCTTCAGGTTCGACCGCGACTTCACTGGCAACCATTTCGCCCTTCTCAGCATCCATTGACAGACTCTTTTCAGTATCCATGTCAGTCAAAGACTCCATGTCAGACTTGCTGATCGTGTCAGAGCTGGATTTTGCTGGATTTGATCCCATGGTTTGTAATCTGACCAGCTCGGCATACGATCCATTCTTCGCCATCAATTCTGAATGGGTTCCCTGCTCCAGGATATGTCCCTTGTGCATGACAATGATATTGTCGGCATTAGTAATAGTGGACAAGCGATGCGCGATTGAAATCATGGTTCTACCGCTCGAGATCCCTGCAATTGCTCGCTGAATGCGCTGTTCACTTCTCGAGTCGAGACTTGCCGTGGCTTCGTCCAGGATGAGAACGGCGGGGTCTTTGACGAGTGCCCTGGCAAGAGAAACCCGCTGTTTCTGGCCGCCACTGATCAGTCTTCCGCTTGATCCCACGACTGTACCGTAACCATGCTGTAATGCAACAATGAAAGAATCTACATCCGCAAGCACAGCTGCCTTTTGCACCAGGTTGACGATCTCAACCACTTCTGATCCAGCTTTCTCAGCTGCAACGTCGAGGCTCTCGCCATCTCTGACTGCGCTTGCCAGATCTGCAAGAGCGGAACCAAGAAGTGTCGGCTTCAGATGCGCATGATTAGGATTGCTCGAATTGATTAAGCCATGCGCAATATTCTCAAGCAGGGATCGATCCAAAAGCGAGGGTTCTTGCTGCACCAAGCTGAGGAAACTTCTTAAATCATGAACGTTGACATCTTTCAGATCATGACCGTCAAATAGAATCTGCCCCTCCGTTGGATCATATAGCCTTCCCACTAACGCTGCGACAGTTGACTTTCCACTTCCGGACTGCCCGACAATGGCCGTGTGTTTGTTGACTGGAATGCTGAGATTGATGTTGTCCAGAACCGTGATTTCTGGCCTGGAAGGATAGGTGAATGAGACGTTCCTGAATTCTAAACCGGCTTCGGATTGTGTGAGTCGAAGTCCGGCGTCGCTTGTGCCATCAATGGTTGGGACTCGATCGATGTCTCCGATTAACTTTTGGTACGAAGCAACAGCTGCCACAAACATGTGGAGAAATGGCGCCACTTGACTGAGGAGGAGGGAGGCTGCAATATGTTAGAATTGCCGGCATGAAGAATGGCCAACTCACCTTCAACCAAAATAAAGATCACTGTGAACACAGCTCCGACAGTAGTTCCTCCATTATCACGTCGAACAGCAGCCGCAATCTGCTTACTTCCCTGCCAGAAGGCCAGACCATTTGCGGAGTATGCCACGAAGTACAAAACTCCAGATTGAATTCCGACCGCTGTAGCTTTCTTTAATCCTTCCTGCTCAGATGCTTTGAGTTCCTTGGAGAACTTCTCCTCCAATCGTGTATTCGCGCCGAAAGCCTGGACCACCACAATGTTCGAAAGAGCTTCTGAAGCGATTGACGAGGCTGTCGCAGCATAATCGGACATGAGACCAGAGTATTTCTCAATGTAATGACTTCCAACAAACGACATAAGGAAGTACGCTGGGATCAGCGAGATGAGCATTGCCGCCAGCTTCGTATCCTTGATGAACGCCACGATGTACGCCGTGACGAAGAATGAGAAACTGGACAGACATATTCCAACTTTCTCAGATGTACCAGACCGAATTGCTTGAATATCAGTATTGAGTCGGGATGCGACTTCTCCAGGTGGGAGGTTATCGAAGAATAATGGTTCTTGGCGGAGGAGATTCTGCAGATATGTTTCTCGTAATCTTTGAGCAAGTCGAGCTCCAGTCAATGTCCAACATAGCAAATGAGCGTAGATCAATACGAATTGGGCAATGGCGAGGTAGACAATCAAGAGGATTCTGCTGTTGATATCACTTTGCTCGTCACCCCCCGAACTCGTCTCGGCTTGATCACAGGTAGCGGCATTGAAATCGTCCAAAAGTTGACCAAAAATGATGCCGATGATTGGGAATGGAATTCCAGAGCCGATTGCAGAAACGATAGCTATCACAAGTGTTCCAATGTCGCGTGCGGATGGGTTTCCAGCAAGAAGTAGCCTGGGATAGCCCGCGAGTTGTTTGATGAAGGCCATTTCGAATATGCTGGTGTCGGGTTCAAGCAAACGGACATTGAACTGAGCAAGATCAATTCCTCATGAGCAAAAAAGGATCGGCGAACTCTCCAAACCAAGCTTCGTCCCAGCGACCCATCGATCGACTATGCTGGGACTTTTGGCTAGGCAAATGCTTGAGTGGACTTGGTTCTCGTGCTGCTCGGTACCACGGTACCGCCTGCATGCATGAATGTCTGCATCTAGGTGCTGCCATTTTGAAGAGTCACTTTACGTAAAAGACCCTTGATCGAACTTCCTTTTTGATCTTTCGCCGAGGTGGTTCTCAAGGTGCCATGCATGCATCATGCAGCAAGCATCTTCCCGAGGACGTACCATGAGTCCACGCCATCCGGATCAACTAGACTGAATCGATGAGGCGTGAGAAAATTTTCATCTGATAAGATTAGATAAAATCCAATTGCGATCAATGAGTGGGTTGCTCCCGGCTGCACTGGCCTCCCCGAACAAAGTCGCCGTGGCAAAATAAGGTGTGTGAGGAGAGAAGGCACAAGGGTTGAGCTGGTCCCGTCATTGCGATATCGGACGTGTCTGAATCGACAAAGGGGAGTGGAAATTCGAAAGATTTAATTGTGCTTAAGAAAGCTTGCCGCTTTTGATATTCTTGTTCGTCGGCTTGTGAAGCTTGACTGGCGGCATGAACTGGATCGACAGTAAGGTAGACCTGGCCAAGAATTGTTCGTCTGCCGCCCACAGCGCTGGACGCAATCCCTCGAGACCTACCCGAGGCTGTGGGCGCTGGTAAAGCGATTGCATATTCAGGTACCACAGAGTTGGGAATCTTCCTTTATGGGCGACGTGGTGTTTGTTGTGTTGTTGTGTTCGAGTTGAGAAGGGAGAAGAGGGAGCGGTGCAAGTTACAAGTCCACCCGAGTGTAGCTAGGCGACAAGGAGGCGACAGCCCAGATTCTCTTCCAGGACTTGTCTGGAACGGACAATTCGTAACTCAAATTGATATTTAACTCGCTAGAACTACATATATATATATATATATTTAAGTGACCTTGAACGCAGAACTCCAACAAGTCATTACAGAAAATGAAACATCATCGCAGACACGTGACCATCAGCAGGATGGCGTCACGTCGCGGTACTCATGCTCCTGTGCTTCAGCATCGCTAGTGACCCAGACATTCTATTCCTTGCGCCGAATTCGTATTGAGGCTGCAGCAACCTAAAACATCTCCTCATCAAGCAGTGCATGATTTTCTCTCGTCGCCAATTCCTCCACCGTCGTAGCCAGCTCATCAAGGCTCGAATCAACAAACGCGGCATCTCTCTCACTTCCTACCACTCCAACGCATGTCTGCCCATCCCGAACAAATGAGACAACCTTCAAAGGGTAAGCAGCATCGCCATGCGGGTTCAGGATCTCCACCCTTGCAGAGCCACCTGCGAAAGGCATGGTATCGAAATCCTCAAAGTCTTGGTGATGAACGATCGAGTCGAAGAATTGAGCCTCGGGGGACCACTCAGTACAATTCTTGGAGATCTTGTCAAACCCAAGGAAATCATAAGCTGAAGATGCCGCACTCTGTCTCTGTACGAAATTGAGAAGGTCCATGGCCGTCCAACCCTGCTGGAACGCCACTCGAATCGGCGTAAATTGGTAACAAGGACCCATGACGTTTTCAACATTCGCGAGATCGATGTTTCTGCCAGAAGTAATGCCACCGAAAGTTACATCTGGCTTCTGGAGACGTCGAGCCAGTACCAGCGACCAGGCGGCTGTGAGCAAGTTTGCTGTGGTTATTTCATCAGGTCGCTGCGAGATGTCGACGGTTTTTGTCTGGAATATCGCCTTGTCCGTTGGCTGCACTGAAGTTCCCTCGAGTGCTGACAGCGTTGAACCACTGAGAAGAGTGCGCCAGTACGAGATCGCCTTCGTCTGGACCCCATCAATCCCAACCCGTGCCATATATAAGGAAAATGGTTCGGATTCTTCGACCTTACTTCCACTGTACAGCGCCTCCAAGTCACGAAGGACCATGGGGAGAGAGCTTCCATCGTACTGAGCATGCGAAAGGCCGATTATCAGACATTCACCTTCCTTGCCTTCAACATGAAGAAGTTTCAAGAACGATGATCCAAGTTTGAACTCTGAAGTGATCTCGGCTTTGCAGAGCTCGGTCACATACTTCTCGAGATCACCTTCGCTTTGATGCATGGCCACAGGAGATTCCAGATCTTCTATCACGACTTGCAAGAACTTCGATTCGTGCTCAATGAAGACGGTGCGCAGGATATCATGGGTTTTGACCAGACGTTTGCAAGCATCGAACAGTTTCTCTCGATCGATTCCTTTCTCGAGATACAGCATTGTGTACTGTATCGATGTACGCAGACTTTGGACTGTTCCTGTGATATCGAGAGCTTGAGAATCTGTGACTGGCAAGACATCTTGAATGGCCCAGACTGGGTCTGCAAGTTTTGGCCGTACGACCTCTGACAAGAACAATTCGACATCAGAATTTTGCAGTGTAGAAAATGGCTTGTAGGGCTGCAACTTCTGCTGCGTCACCTGGTTGACTTTCAGAATCTTTGCGGCATCACCAAGACGCATGTGGTTGAAGATATCTGCCACTGATAGCGCATGCCCCTGAGTTCGAAGGCTGGACGCCAATTTCATCGCCAGGACCGAATCACCGCCGAGTCGAAAGAAATTATCCTCCACATCAATTTGCTCTGGTTTCATGCCCAGGATATCTGCCCATGCAGCTCGCAAGATATCTTCCGTCGCGGTCAGGTTGCTCTGTGCTGTGTTCACCCAAGCCTGCGTGAACCCTATGGCCAGCTGTACCAGGATGTTCTTGGGGATATTGGCGGCGAGCTGGTTGAGAATCGCATGGTCAATCACCCCCTCCTTAGTGGGCAATTTATCGACGACCACGTAGGATGATGGGGCCATGTGTGACGGCAAAGACTTTTCGATGGACTTGTCCAGCTTCTTGATTGCTTCAATCAGACTTCCCGAAACTTTTTCCAGAACCATCATCTGGCTGCCAGAGTCGCAACCTACTTCGTGTGATGCCGACAGAATCTCAGTTTCTTCTTCGGCACCCTGCTGCTCGATGAACACAATCAATTCTGGATCCTCCTGGTCTGACAAATTGCGTTGGGCGGCGGCAGAACGCACGCTTGCTGGAAGATGTCTTACGACATGAGCTTCGAGCCCTGGAATATCCACGACATGGCCTTGGGTTGGAAGGACATTATCTTTTCGGCCGACGAATATCAAAGTGCCATCTTCTCGCAACTCGACCATATCACCAGTCGGCTGGACTTTTCCAGTTCGACCAGGGTACTCTGAGCTTCCAGCCAAGAGCCAGACAGGTGACTCAACACCTTCACCTGGGATGGCCCCCTCAAGCCAGAGTTCGCCCACGCATCCGACTGGAGACAGAATGGACGAATTTCGAGGATCGCACACCCAAGGAATAATAGCTCGTGGATATGCAGTCCCTGGCTGCACTGACACATGAGCTTGCAGTTTTGAAGCATTTAAGACCAACGGGGGTGTCTGGTTCCACTGCCAGATCCTGTTCAGTTCTGCTTCAGGCAGAAAGGAAACTTCGTCCAGTTTCCTTGACAGGTCTTTTGATACTTGAAAGCAAGCCACTTCAAGCTGTGCAAGCATTCGTTCCATCTGAGCCACTTCGATCAGACTGCTATCGAAGTTCGCGCAGACTCTCAGTCCACCCTTGTGGATACCGAAAGCAACCATGAGCGGGTATGGATTGAAATGAAGTGCCTCGCGAACGACATCTCCATACTCAAACCCAAGCTCGTTCCCAGTATATTCTGCTTCTGGCTGGATAACCAGACCAGTGCCTGCTTCGGACGCATGTTGGGCATCTTTGCTGACCTTCCGGATATTCTGCCAGCCCATGTGTTGATATGGGGTGCGGGCAAGGATGCTCTGCTGAACAGTCTGAAGATACGATTCGATGGTGGTCGTGCGATGAATGCGAATTCGAACAGGAACAGTCGCGATCAAAGGACCTACGATACCCTCGACCCCGGGAAGTGGAATATCTCGACCAGTCAGTGTCTCGCCAAAGAGGACGTCGTCGCTTCCAGTATACTGTGATGCGACGAGGGCCCAAGCACCACGAATTAATGTTGCCATTGTAAATGGCGAGCCAGCCACTGTCTCGAGCGATATTTGGTGCTCGAGGAATGAGTCCGGAGTCGCCAAGTAGTCCCTGAATGGCAGGCGAGGGAACTGTGGGCCGACAGCGCCATCCAATTCACGTCGCCAGAAATCCTGCATGGCGATTTCATCTGTGTCCTGCACATACCTGACAAAATCTTTCATCTGCGCCTGCAGCTCGAATGGTTTGTTTTGTAAAGCATTGCTCACATTCTTCAGCACCAAAGGCTCCGACCATCCATCATAAAGAACATGATGGACTGTCCAGACCATGTATTGCTTTCCGTCCGAATGTATGATGGCGTACCGAGCTAGATCTTGCCCTAGCTCCATTCTTTCTATACGATCATTCTCAAGATATTGAGTCAGATCGGTCGCAGTCCTCCAAGATACGCTCCCTTTGAGCACTACTTGCTGCAGACCAGGTTCCGAAAGTTGAGCCAAGCGAGTTCGCAGAATTGGACTTGCGGCGACCACATCCTCCCATGCTCTCTTCCAAGCCTTGACGCTGATTGTTGTAGGTATGCAGGCCACACGTTGGGCGATATAGGCTTTGCTCGATCGAATTGAGAAAGTGAAAAGGGACTCTTGGGTAGGTGTGCAAGGATGAATGTCTTCGACCGCTGATGGATCTGATCCACATGCTTCTGCTGCTTCAATGCGAGCGCTCTCAACGTCTTGAGATATCATGGAGAATGCTGCTGTTTCCACCTTTGATTCGGAGCTGCTAACCTTGACAGTGCTTGCCATTGCCTCCAGTGTAGGATTACCAAATGTGCTAGTCACTGAAAGGTCAAGACCCTGCAATCGACAGACTGAAACCAGCTTCATGGCAGTCAAAGACTCGCCGCCTAGAGCGAAGAAATTATCTTCGAGCTTGATCGTTTCGGAGTCAATCTTCAATACTTCTCCCCATCCTTGGCGCAGTCGCTCCTCGAGCTCGTTAAGCTCTCGAGATGGAGTGCTTGAGGAGCCTTGGTCGAGTTGTCTCAAGTCCACTTTCGCTCCAAACGCTCGGAGCCGTTTCCTGTCCGTCTTTCCTGAGATCAAAACAGGTATGTAGCTCGGTGGGATGTACGCGTTCGGTACCATGTATCGTGGCAACGTCTCTTTCACGTCTGCGTCAGCTTTCGCTAATGCCAGACGCAAATCCTCCGACAGCTCTCCTAGCTTCAATTCGTCGTTCGCAAGTCCCTTGGTTGATTGAGGCGCGATGAATGCGACCAAAGTTGGCTGCCCACCTGATCCTTGAGGTGTGATAACTTCTGCGATCACGTTCACATCTGAAGGAAGTCTTGCTTTGAGCTGACTTTCGATCTCGCTCAATTCCACGCGCTGCCCTCGCAATTTCACTTGCGTATCTTGTCGTCCAACAAAAACAATATTTCCAGAACCATCGGGATCGTACATTCCAATGTCGCCAGACTTGTACAGCCGGCCTTTTCGACCCGGAAAATCTCCATGACCAGCGGCAAGCCATGGCGGATCAACGATAAAGGCGGCTGCCGTCTTTTCTGGGTCGTTGAGATAGCCCTGTCCAACAATTGGGCCTTCCACGAGCAATTCTCCTACAGCGCCAACGGGCATCAATCGATTATGGTCGTTGGGATCAACAACCCAGATCGCCGCTCCATTTCCGGGTCCGATCGAAATGTAATCTCTGCCAGTCGCAGCGCTGCTGTTGACTGTGCATCCAATCGTACATTCACATGGACCATATCCAATGATAATTCTGGTAACCTGACCCCAGAAATTGACATCTCGTGGGGAAGCAGCTTCTCCTCCAAGACCCAGACCGCTAAGCGACGCAATAACGTCCGGTTCCAGGATGCGAGCGACAGAGGGCGTCAGACCTGCATAATTGACCTGCATTCTCCTCATCGCTCCGTTGATATCGTTTAGTCGGTCCTCGTCTGATGGAATGCACAGACATCCGCCGTTACCAAGGGTGAGCAGCATACTATCAATACTGACATCGAATGCATAGGAAGCGAAGTCCAAGACTCGAGATTCCTCCGTGTACCCGACAGCTTTTGCTCTCGGTATTGCGCTGCTTGTGTAAGTCTCATGCGAGATCTTGACACCTTTCGGCGTTCCTGTGCTCCCGGATGTGAAGATGATGTACATCAGCGCATCAGACGGGACCTCCTCCAAAACAGGTAGATCCTCATTCTTTTCGAATGCCTCTTCGTCGATCATCAACATTGGTCTTTCCGGCAATATCTCTCTTGCCAATTCTTGCTGTTTCTTCGAACACACAAGCATCTGTGCGCCGACCTGGTCGCGCATATTCTGGAGTCTTCCGACTGGAAGGGATGGGTCCATCATCACCATTGTTGCGCCAACTTTCATTACCGCCAGTACAGCCACAATGGTCCATCTCGATTTTTCGAAACATACGGGCATGAAATCATGCAGCTTCACTCCCAGGTCCCGAAGTCTTCTGGCTGCAATACTCGAATACCGATCGACCTGCGCATAGGTCAGATCGCCGTCCCAAGATGCGATTGCTGTCTTGTCTGGGTGAGATGCAGCACGAGAAGCGATCATCGTGTGCATGCAGGAATTGTAAGTTGGCGGTAGTGGTGATGTCCAGCTCCATATTGCAGAGAGATCACTTGCTGTCGGGGCGAGGAGTGCTGATATTGCGGCGGATGGTGAGGAGATACAGGCGTGTATTGTATCGACAAGCGTTGAGATGTGATGTGAGATCGTGAAAGGAAGCATATTATTGGGATAGCGCACCGCCTGAATTTCAAGCAGACTATCTCGAAAGCGAAGCTCGAGTTGAAGGCCCTTCAAAATCAGTATCGGACTCTCAGTCTACAAAGAATAACTCACCTCTTTCTCCTCATCAGCCAACGAAACACTGCTCAGCAGCAATGCGACATTCCTCGCCTCTCCGCTCCTCGGCGCCACATCCTGTATATACCTCGAAATCGCAGCATTCGCTTCTTCGACTGTACTTTCCACCCCCGGCATCACCTCATCCATTTTCAAACATCGCAACCTCGTTTCTTGTTCGACGCCATCTTCGCGGGATAGATATGTCCAGTCAAAGTTTACAGTTCCTTCGCGTGTGCGGAGGAGAACGATGAGCCATGACAGCAGGATGAGACCTTCGCGGATGTTTGTTGGTGTTGAATTGTCGGTTGAAGCTTTGAGACCAGGAACCTCGAATTTTCTGACCGATTTGGAGCTGGGAACTACATTCTCTGTCCCAGTGGCTAGATCTTCGACCTGGATGGAACCCATTGCAGAGGCAGTTGGTCTTTATTTTCTTGTTTCCTTGCTTCACATTCCTTTCGTTCGTTCGCCTTCTTCAAGTGAAGTTCCAGGTAGGTCACTTGCAAGCGCAGAGTATTTTACATTTGAACGATCAGCTATGTCAGATCAGTCAGTTACATCACTTCCACGCCAACCAAATTCCAGGGCGAGAACTGTCCCAGTTTGCAAATCGCCCTCAGGAAGAAGCAACGACCAAAAGATTAGCACTCACCAAGTAGTTGATAATATTAATTCATTCAAAAGCAATTCGAACAAAAACTACGAAAGCAGCAAACTCAAAAGCGGGCAGCTATCATCTAGCTCTCTTCAAGTAGCTGTCCCCTCCATCCCAGCTGTCCTGCCCTGCATGAGGGAATGATGCACCGCTCCGATGACATCTGACAAGCACCCCTCACGACGATCCGCAGTACCACCTCCCTACCTAGGTAAGTACCGATCGGCAGCTTGCTACCTAGTAACAGTGTCTCGTGGTGGGGTTGAAGTTGTGTTCTGCCGCTTTTAAAGCAGCATTGCATCGTGAACCTGGACTACCGAGCTAGACACCCGAGCCGGAGCGGAACTCCACTGTGGTTCTGGAGGGGCAGGCATAGCGAATTGCTGCATACGTGTGTGTCTACTTGATTCTTGTCATTCAAGTTCTTTACTTCATCTGATCGGTCTCTGCTCGACCTGAAGGCAAGAATGCGAGATCGGGAGCGGGTACAGACCGTGACATCTCAGTCCTTCTTGGATTTCAACAAAAAGAACGCCTGCTGTTGCTTTGGTATCCAAAATTTGAGACCCGACAAAAGAAAGTATTGGACGACTCATACTTCGGCAGTCATTCCATTCCTGTTGCCATGGCCAGAGTGGAGCGAGAAAGTGTCAACTGCCCTCTGTCCCAAGCGTTCCAAGAACTCCATTCGACCACAGGGAGTTCGCATATCAATCTGCACAGTCACCAGTGGATCTCTCACGCAATCCTTCCACGACTCGCCACACGCACCATGCACCAAAAAGAAAATCCTTGACCACGAAAACATGCTTTCAGACCTTCGAAGCGAAGTGTGGACGCCGAGGAAAGCGGGCAGGGGCTCGGCGCACGGCAGAAAGCGGGATCTGATAACCTAAAACATTGATCTAATCAGATTAGATGGCAGGCATCGATTGGTTGACGCACAGGGTATGTGTCCAGAATGCAGAGGAGAGGAGCTCCGATGCGTGGCCGATGCAGGCTGGGGTTTGTGAGTGGTTGGAAAGGGAGGGATGGAGGGGTGATGGAAAATTCTGCAAGTTGAGGATTTCCTTCTGCGCTTGGCGGGAAGGGAGGGTTGAGTTTGAGGTTGTGGAGATCGTGGGCTTGATGGTTGATGAACACGGAAATACAAATCAGGACGAAGACAAAGCCTGACAGAAGGGAATGTGAAGGTTCACCTTCGCTACTTTGTGCGCTGTCTGAAGCTGGGAATAATCGTGCGGCCTTGAGAGCTTCAAGCATTTCTCACTCAATCTGCAGATGCTGTCACAATCTTCAATCAATAGAACTCCGTTTACTGTATAGCCCACACTTTCGGGTATGCTTCTGCAGCCATCGTGAGAGATGCAGAGTCGCCGTTCCATCTCAAAGAATCATGTAGCCGATGGCTTGCATCCCAAGTCTCAAGACGAAATTATCAAAGACGTGGACTAATAATTGGTATCCACATCGAACCACTTTAAAGTGGACGCCTGCATGCGGTACGAGCGGCATCCATCTAATCAGATCATCTCATCTTATCAGATGACACCTCCCCCTCTCCAAGAAAAAAAGCAAAGCTTGTCGGCAACACAAGCTCATCGAAGGATTTTCTTAGGAAAAGATGAGCGGCGCAGAAGCTTGAGTCGCGACAAGCAATCGCGGATCTGTCAATCATCAATTGTCCCAACGTCCCAACTTGCGGAATCCAAAAACAAATATTCAGATCCACCAACATCTTCTCGGCTTAACTTCCATTCCAGTCTGCCCGTGTTGAGAAAATTACAATCTGATTAGATAAAAGGTTCTAATGACTACCCACATCGTTCAATTCCACCACCAATCGACGCAACCGAACGAGCCGTCCCCTACTTTGGTGGCGTGTCGTTCTCGGGCAAACGCTCTCAATCCGTGCAAAGCCTATGAAAAACAATTGCGGATCGCCACAAAAGCCTCATCACACCTAGACATACCAGTAGAAATTAGACCTCAAACCAACATCCAGCCTCGTCTAAGTCCAAGGCATTGGGAGGCATCAAATCCCTGGATGTCGGTCCCGATCTCGGCTGTCCATTTCCTTTTCTTCACATGGCTTTTGTTGGTTACCGCGGGCGGGAAATCAACCATGCATGCAGTCCAGCGGAGCTCGTCCCAATGTTTCCTCGATGGGGTCCGCTCTCGATCTACTGCGTCTTGCGTCGCCAAGTCTGAGGAGTACTAGTAGCTAAGCTCCCCTGCCCTTTTTTCAGAGCTTCAATTTTCCCCTTCACGATCAACAACAGAGACGAAAACAGCCATGTCAGCTTCAACCTTTTCGAGATTCAAGCCGGATTTCCTTCGCAAGAAGGAAGAGCCTGCTGCTGTTGATATGACGCTGCCAGCTGATGACAAGAATGCTGCGACTGTCAGTGATGGTATCGCTCCAACCCAGGAGCAGGCCAGCGATGATCCGGAGAAGGATGTCATTCCGGCTGAGGATGCTCAACGTGGTGTCCAGCAAGTTGAGGCTGTTACTTTGACTTGGACGAAGCCATACCTGATTGCTGTGTTTTTCAAGTAAGTCTCCCATCGCATTGGAAAGTCCAGGACTGACATCCTGCAGTATGTGGATGTTGTATTTTGTCAACGCCATGCAGTCGTCGATTCTATACAATCTCGTACCTTTCGCAACCAGTGCCTTCGAGGCTCATTCCTTGTTGACGGTCATTTATATCGTTTCCAACAGTATGACTGCAGCGATCTACATCCCACTTGCCAAGATGTTGGATCTCTGGGGTCGTGCCGAGGGTTTCCTGCTCATGGTCGGGTTTGCTACCTTGGGAATGATTCTCATGGCTGCAAGTAATGGACTTACCACATTCTGTGTTGCTCAGGTACATATCCCACCACACTTCGATGTTCTCGGCTAACAAATCAGGTCTTCTACTCCATCGGATTCGGAGGTTTGATCTACAGCGTTGATGTCATCACAGCCGATGTCTCCAAGCTCAAGAATCGAGGTCTTGCTTACGCATTCACTTCTTCCCCGTATATTATCACGGCTTTCGCAGGTGCCAAGGTATCCGATGAATTTTACTACAAAGTCAGCTGGAGATGGGGATTCGGTGCCTTCTCCATCATCCTCCCATTCGTTGCTGCTCCGCTTTTCTTCATTTTGAAGATGCATCTCAAGAAGGCTGAGGCCCATGGTCTTGTGGTCCGTGAAAGCAGTGGCCGGTCTTTGATCCAGAATATCTGGTTCTATGTTCAGGAGTTTGATGGTAAGTTCCCTTCGCGTTCTAGCGAATACAGCTAACCCGTCCAGCCCTCGGAGTCTTCCTCTTCGCCTCTGGCCTAACCATCTTCCTCCTCCCCTTCACCCTCGCAGACACCGCCCCTCAAGGCTGGAAATCAGGCTACATAATCGCCATGATAATCGTCGGTTTTGTCCTCCTCATCCTCTTCGGCCTCCACGAAACCTTCCTCGCAAAGCAGCCCTTCCTAAACGTCAACCTCCTCACAAACCGCACCGTCATCGGCGCCTGTTCCCTCTGCATGACCTACCAAATCTCCTACTACTGCTGGAACTCCTACTTCTCCTCCTTCCTGCAAGTGGTCTCCAACCTCAGCCTCGCAGAAGCCGGATACGTCGGCTCAACCTTCGACGTCCTCTCCGGCGCCCTCCTCCTTGGTGTCGGCCTCCTCATCCGCAAGACAGGCTACTTCAAATGGCTCCTGTACTTCGCCGTCCCACTCTACATCTTCGCCCAAGGTCTCATGATCCATTTCCGCCAGCCAAACCAGTATATCGGCTACATTGTCATGTGCCAGATCTTCATCTCGGTAGGCGGCGCCATCATTATCATCTGCGAACAAATCGCCGTCCTTGCCGCCTCCGACCATCAACACGTCGCCGCGGTGCTCGCCCTGCTCTACGTATCCGGCAACATCGGCGGCGCGATCGGAAACTCGATTTGTGGCGCTATCTGGACGAATACCTTCCCTGGTGCGTTGATGCGCTTCTTGCCTGAAGAGGCGCAGGCGGATTTCGATACAATTTATGGGGATCTGGATACGCAGTTGAGCTATGCTGTTGGCACCCCGACGAGGATTGGCATCCAGAAGGCGTATGGGTATGCGCAGGAGAAGATGCTGATTGCGGGGACGTGTATCATGGTTCTTTCTTTCTTGTGGGTTTTCTTGATTAGGAATATCAATGTGGCGAAGATTGCGCAGACCAAGGGGACGGTTTTCTAAATGGTGGGCTCGTAGAGGAGGGGTGCAAAGCGTCGGGATGATGGGCTGTTGTTGACAAGGAGAGATTGAATTGAACGGGACGATCTCAAAGCAGTTGAATTTGTCGTCATAGCCAGATCCCCAATGAAGAGAGTCAGAGAGAAAGCCTCCTGATGTCAATCATGCAATGACACTAGTAGCTGCACTTTCTAATCGAGTAATAATGGTATTAAGCGAAGAAAGAAAGAGCGCATTGCGGATATATCAATATCTAGGCCGTGGTAGTCAATAATTTGTTGCCGAGAAAAAGCAGCTTGTCATCAACGCCACACCCCACAGTAAGCGACGCATGGTTCGAAACGCACTGGCATACGCGCCGCCTTCGTTAATGGCTGGTTGATGTGAAATATGAAATCATCAGAGTTCGACTAAAGTGGACAGCTTTCTGCCCTGGTGGTATTTGGTGCTAGCTCAGGGGTCTACTTCGTTTGGTGCATCTCGGGTTCTGGTCCAGCCTAGCCGAGGTCCTGAGGGGTACAGAATTCGGATATCCAGACTTGATTGCGCAACTAGTTCCATACTGAAAGGTTGCATCTGAGAATTGAGGTCGGTAAGGAATGATTTGATAGTGACAATAGCTATGAAATGAGTTCTAACGCTGCAGAAAAAAGTTCACACGTAGAGGTGGAAAGGTGATGCCTAGCGCGTGTTTTGGCGAGGTTGTGTCATGTGATAAGACATCAATTTGCGAAAACCATACCTAGAAATGTTTGAAATCTGTTTTTATAGTCTGTACTTTAATAGGGACTGAGTACTCTGTCTTTTGAAGTTTTCGGATTGGACTTCCTAAGCGCTGATGAGAGTAGTCACTTTGCGTGACTTATTTTATTTTAGGCTTCCTAGGTACCAGGCTCCCTTCTCATCAGACCTTCAAAACTCTATACCTACTTATCTTGCAATTTGTCAAACGAAACCGTCACTCTTCGCCGCCACTCAGTTTAACACATACCGCCAAATGCCTTATAAATCTGAGCCGGGTATAGATCCAGTATGGCGGGAAAATACTCTACGACAAGTCGGACCATGGCTTCGAGAATGCCTCAAACATCACAAAGATTGCAGATACCGCGGGTACGGGAAAGGGCTCCCAACCCGTGTCATTGATGTTGGCCCTCCGGATGGAAGTAGAGATCCATTTCTTTTTGTTCCAGAGAGACCTGTTGCCACCAAGCAGGATCAGATGCAGAAGTTCAATCAGTCACATGACCGGGAATCATGGCAACATTTCCGAAAAGAGGAGGGCGCGGCTGCAGAGGTTCGCTACCTGGCTTTGAGCTACTGTTGGGGAAATAAGCAGAACTTTGTCACCAAACTTGGAAACCTGGACAGCTTGAAAGAAAGCATTCCGTGGAGAGAGATTCCGCAGACTGTCAGGGATGCTATCTCGATCACGCGAGGACTAGGCATCCGATATCTCTGGATTGATGCATTATGCATCGTTCAAGACTCGCCGGAGGATTGGTCAGCGGAATCTGTGAAGATGGCTGAGGTTTATGGAGGAGCTTTCTTGACGTTATCGGCAGCACATGGCGCTGACGTTCACGATGGACTTCTTCGCCAAGCCGACCCTGGGAAGCATAAGTTTCCTCTGCAGGAAGATCCTCTCTACAGCCGAGCCTGGGGGCTGCAGGAGCGAATGCTGTCCTCACGTATTCTAATTTTCGGCTCTGATCAAATGTACTGGGAATGTCATCAAAAACAAGAAGGCGAAGACGGGCAGAAGCTGTCGAAAATCATCTCTTACAGGATGCCATCGAAGCCGCTGTATAAGGACTGGCATATGATTGTACAAGACTACTCCTCTCGATGTCTAACCTACGAGACGGACAAGCTTCCTGCAATATCGGGGCTGGCTGAAGTATATCGAGAGGCAACAAACTACACTTATATTGCCGGACTCTGGCGAGAGACCTTGCTTCGAGATCTACTCTGGAAGCAGCAGTGGCTGCTGTACGGAAATCAGGTCATTACCTGTGCTCCTTTCCAATATAGAGCCCCTTCGTGGTCTTGGGCATCCATCGACGGCAACGTCAACTATTTGTCATTCCGGACAGAGAAACCTTTCCTAGAGAGGACACAGGTTATGGGGACATGTATCGACGCAACTCCTAGTGTAGACGGAGCTCCTGTGGGAGATTGGATCTGCTTGCGGGGCCCTCTCTTGGGAGGTAAAATCAAGAAGGACAAGTTGTGGTTTCGTGGTGGTGGATGCTGTGTGCCTTGGCCCGATGTCGAAGAGACAGAAGAAGAGTCCAGTTGGGATGGATCCGCACAAAACATCCCAAAGGAGATACCTGACAAGAATAATGTGTGGTCTTTGCTAATAGGTACCATGGCCTCGAACGATGGTTATGTTGAGGGTTATGGGCTCGTCCTGGTTCAATGCGACGATGTCGGCGATAATGTTTTCCGCCGAGTGGGATTTTTCATCACAGTAGTTCCAAAGGGAGAAAAGCCGTTGTGGAAGTCTCGATTTGAAGAGTGCGAGGATTCGGTCATCTTCATCATCTGATCAACTTGAACAAGTCACAATGTAAGCTGATTTCCATATAGCTTTTAATCCTGCTGACCAGTTGAGTAAAGCTAAGGCGAACCTCCCTACGAATGGGCCCGCTCCACTAGCATCAGTGGGATCTTCACATACCCATATTTGTTACGAAAATGTATTGCACATAGCCCTCGTAAGTTGCTTATGAATAGAACAGATCTTAGACAGAATGTCCGAAGCCTGAGCTGTCGACCGTCGGATACAGTATCCTCGCTTACCTGTCTCCAAAAATCAACAGACTGTCCAATTCTCCTCGACGCTTCTCGGTCGTAGATCCCTCAGCCATCTGGCCCTAGATCGAATTGAAATGAATTGAACAATCTCATCTCAAGTATTTCTCGCACCCTACTTTGCAATGATGGCCGTGCATACTCTTTGGTTTGTGCCCTATTTATCTATTTACATGCTCGTCTGGCTCTGCAATCGTAAAGGAGGCTTCTCCGCACCGACCATCCAAAGACGCTTGAAAAGCAACAAAGCTTCGCAAATTGTTTCATGTGTATGTGCAAAAGCTAGACGCTCTAGCAAAAGATTCAATGCCAACCAATCTTCCCCTGAGGAGGATTAATTGACTCCAACCAGCACTTCCTTCTCCAGGCGATATCTCCTCGACATCCCATCCTAGAAACCCTGCCTTCCCAACCACTCATTAATCTTCTCAAACCCCCTCTCAGCACTATAATGCAACTGCCAACAATGTCCCGCCTCCTCCACAACCACCGCCTCAAACACCTTCGCCCTAGGAAACAACGCCCTACTTCCTCCCAGATACCCCGTCCTCGGATTCCCACACTCACTCTGCGTCCCCAGCAATTCCCCAAGCAATAAGTCCACCCCGAAAGCATTACAAAAAATCGCATCATGCTGCCCCGTCGCAACCAATACACTCCCCGTATACGCACTCGCCGTATTAACACCAAACGCCAATGTAGCAGCTTCACCCACTGTTATGGTCCCGCGATTGGCGAAGTCGTAGGTGAAAAGGGAGGCGTTGTAAGATGTGGGGGAGGAGTAGAGGAGGGCGCGGAAGCCGGGGAGAGAGGAGATTGTTAGGTAGCCTAGGGGGAGGGACCGGTACCGCGGGAGGACGAGGGAGGCGGGGAGGATGATGGCGGTGGTGAGAACGGTGGGGATTAGGGTTATGAAGGTGGAGGACCAGCCGGTTAGGATTAGGGAGGTTGGGTCGAGGGGGTAGAGGGTTGCGAGGGCGTTGCCGACTGGAAGGGGTTAGTTTTTGGGGGTTGGAGCTGGGTTTAACAGGACGAAGAGAGGGATGGAGGAGACGTACTGATTGAGCCGTAGCTGTGGCCTACGTAGATCACCTTGTTGAACTTTCTGCCTGCCAGTGGGAAAGGGAGTGATCCAGCGCGAAGCTTGAGAATGATTTGGTGGATTGTCTCGACTTCGACGGGGTACCTGTCAGCCGCAGTCAGGTCAGCATATGCTTCAATTCCAGTTGCGTAGAGGAGAACAAAGAAGGCGACTTACTGCACAGTGAGAAGAGGATCAGGATGTGACGAATCTCCATTCCCAAGTCGATCAATAGCCAGAGTTGGATAGCCAGCTTTGGAAGCAGCAGCTACCCACGAATACCGCTCTTCGAAACCATCTCCCGTCCAGTCTATCATGCGAGATGAGCTTCCTACTCTTCAACAGCCATGAGAACCAAGGAAGCGCACTCACAGCTTCTCGTGTAAGTCGCTCCATGAACAAGCAACTGTACAGTTTCCCTCCTACTCTCCACCAGAACTTCTGGTTCGCAGTAAGTACCCACGATCGTATACGTATCCGTGACCAAGGAGTCGAAGACTACAGCACCTAGGGCGCCGACAATGGACAGGAGAGAGGTGGTCGTGAAGTCGGGTGGGAAATGTGCGTTGCGGGCCTGGACAGAGACGGGAATGAAGATCGTGGTACATATGGGAGCGCCGAGGATGAGGTGGAAGAGGGTCAAGAACGGAACGAGGACTGTGGAGAACATCTTCGCTGTTGAGGATTATCGTTGGAGATTTCGATACGCACGGGAGAATTGGAAAGATGGAGATGCGAGAATTTGACGTTGAGGTGAGATCGCGTTGTTGATGTCGTGTTCTCGCGCATTCTCCTCCCTCGTCAAGTCCAGCCGAAGATCGGACAGGCTTCCTGCTGAATGGAGATGAATAGAGCACGAAAAGGGAAGTGCATTGTACAACACGAGGAAATCTTTTTCGGCAACGTGCTGGGTCGGAGAATACAGATGTGGTGTCACGGATGATCTCGCGTGGGTTGTGAGGTGAAGACGTTGTAGGACGAGATAGGTATACTGGGGAAGGTGCCACAGCAGAGTTCTGGGATATTCAGATGTATTTACGCCGCACCTCGAGCGAGCTCTTGTTTGGCAGTCGTTGCTTTCAGGATATTACACCCGCCATCCCCTGAACATAGAACACTCTTAGGATCATTGCCTTGCACAAGGTCTTCATTGAGTACACCTACCAAGATCTAGGAAGTAAGAATTCGCATTTGATCGACTGATCTTCCAATCTCTGACATCAAAGAGCATTTTTGCTCATGGGTCTGGCGATTTGTATAAGAACAGGCCTGATAAGTTCAAGACGGAGCAAGATGGGGACGAAGCGACGAAGGGACGAAGGACATTGATCGCATGTAACTTCTTGTGCCACAACCGCCAATTTTTTCTTCAGCTATTTGTTCCCGTGGTCTTTTGACAATTTATTTTTATCAAACACGTATAGGAAAAAAAAGTCCCCTCCAATGGCATACCTCCAAAGCATACCTACCTACCCTTGGTTGAGCAAGAGGAGTTCGAAGGCTGCTTGCCTGATTGAGCTCTTCAGCATTTCTCGCTCGTCTTTCCGTATCATTAACTTCGTCTTAAGAGGTTATGTACTTTTTTCTCGCTTGAGAAATCTGTAATGGTTTCTTATTTTCTTTTCTTTTCCTCTCACGATTGAAATCGCCCAGCATGCCAAATACTCAGAAACTGACGCAATCCAACACAAACGCGACACGAATATTAAAGTACGCCGGCACGATAAAGTCACAAACAGATAATGCGACGATAGGAACCAATTGATCACTTCGCCATCTGGAACAGGACTGAACAACGAACAGCAATAAGATCGAGACAATAAGCGAAAGCTCAGCAGATGTTGTCAAGCTGGCAATGCTTTTACTCGTTTATCAATTCACGGAGCGCTGCTGCCAGCCATGAATTGGTTTGGATTTCTCCCAATTCCATCCGCATCTGAACGGAACTGAAGCATCCTCATAGTGGAACTTTCTCCAGCAAGCACGACGACTCGATGAAGGTTAATAAAATCAAATCCTATCTTGCGGAAGCTCGTTTGTGGAGAGGATGTGAAGCCGGACTCAGTCATAATTTTGACTTTGGCCGAACAAGGAAAAGCATGCTGCACAGCTCTCAATGCTTCAAAGCAAATTGAAGTCTTTCGAAAGCCACGAAAAGAGAATGAAGCCACAAAAAAGTCCCATTGCCCTCTTCCATTACTGTTTCCCTGAAAGTTCACCAATTCGCCACCTTCTGTCATCCACAGATCTACATAATTGACCCAGTACCAAAACAACCGGACCTGACGATCCGGAATCACGTTTCTTGGCATGATCCCTTCCAACTCTCAACGGTTCGAGGATCGAGGTTCGAAAAAATACCGCATGCACAAACGAACAACATCCATGGCACGATTTGCAGACCGCTATTCATGAAAATCGTGCCATTTCCCGACCCCGAGCATCGAAACTCGGATCGCTTCGTCAAGCTCGTACCGAAAAACAATAAATGCGAAGTAAAATAGAGCAAGCGAGACGAGGCTATCCAATCAATGTATCGCATTTCAATTGTAAAAAGCCACCTGACTATTTATTACAGGATGCAGCTGCAAGATAAAGAGAAAGTTTTCGTGTCCTGTCAAGGGACCAGACCCTGAAAGTGTAATGTAGGACCCTGAGATAGGGTTGCTTCGGCTTCGAGCTAGTCAGGTACATGTTTGACGTTTCCTGAAAAGATTCGCCATCTAACAAATGATGAAACAAGAATGAGATTCTGCGTGGATTCTAGTTCTTATAGAGGAAAGTATCAATTGAATATTTATCCATTCGTCCGAACACACACCCATCTCCTATGTTCTAGGTATAAATACAGAAAGAAGAGCTCAAGGCTTGGGAGAAAAGAAAAAATGGAGCGCAGTCCACCTCCCCGGCTATCTCCATCTCCTCGATCCACCCTGTCGCCCAGTCCCAAAAATATCAAGGGGTCACTCCATAATCGTTGAGATCTTTATTTCCCAAGCGAACCAATCCTCGTGCATCTGAATCAGTACAATCCAATCAGACACGCCAGCGAGTCAAGGGTCTCGTCTTGACTGTCCTTGATTGGGCTTAGTGGGACCCTTCATGCAGATGCCGTCGCACGTCGCACTCGCAGATTTTTGGCCTGGCCGGGCTGCGTGTCGTGGGTTTTTGACATGTGGGAGGGCTGTGAAGATGGATTCCAAGGGAAAGCCAAGAGAATTGGAGGCAGAGAGCGGTCTGAAAGGGGGAGGGGGATGGAATTGATTTGTGTGGGAGAGGAGAGGATGGTTTGGAGGAGAGGACAGAAGTCAATTGATTGAAGCCGAGGCGTCTCGAGCTGAAAAAGAAGGAAATGCACATGTCAGTAGGATAGCTTCATACTCGAATACCTTCATACCTCCATACCTGTTCAAAGGACAGCTCTCTCTCTCTCTCTCTCTCTCTCTCTCTCCTGTCAATTGAAATGTTTCAAGCCCCTCCGCCTCCTAACCCAATGCCCATACCTATCTATGTATCCACAATCAAATGCCAACCAATCCCCAATCTCAAACTGACCGACGTGCCCTGGTGGTGGTTGGTCCATGCGGAAAAAGGGTTGAGGAATTAAATGGACCCTACCCGAGACCCTAGTGGGTAGCCCGATCCAGCCAAGGTGACATTTCGAGACAGATAAATTCGAAAATAATACCTATCCGTCGTCTCTTCCTTCTCTTCATTCCTTTCCACCTCCCGAATCCCTTTCAGCTTCCACCCTCCATCCCTCCTCCTCCTCCCCTTCACATCACCAGCCAGCCAGCCCATCATGGCTCCTCCAGCTGCCAGTCCGGCACCAGCAGCTACTTCGACCTCGAAGCCCACCGTCCCAGCAGAACAATTGACCCATCTCGACCTCCACGGCAATGTCTTCGAACTCCCCACCTTCACCATGAAGGAAATCCACGACGCCATCCCAGCCTGGTGCTTCAAGCCCTCCATCCTCCGCTCCATGGCCTACGTCGTCCGCGACTACTTCTACCTCTCCGTCCTCATCTACCTGGCCGTGACCTACATCCCCCTCCTCCCCAACCCCTACCTCCGCTTCGCCGCCTGGGCAGCCTACACCACCGTGCAGGGCTTCGTCTTCACCGGCATCTGGATCCTCGCACACGAGTGCGGCCACGGCGCCTTCTCCAAGTCGAAATATCTCAACTACACCATGGGCCTTATCATGCACTCGTTCCTGCTTGTTCCCTTCCACAGCTGGCGTCTCTCGCACTCGCAGCATCACAAGGCCACGGGCAATATGGAGCGTGATACGGCGTTCGTGCCACACACGCGCGACTCGTGGATCAAGACGAACTTTGGGGCCAAGGCAAAGGCGAACATGGTGGAGTTTGCGGAGCTGGCAGAGGATTCACCAATTGCTGCGCTCTGGCATGACTTGGTCCATCAATTGTTTGGATGGCCTGGATACCTCCTGTTCAACTTGACGGGCCAGAAGTATAATGGTGCGAAGGGAGCCAAGATCTCGCATTTCTATTATGGAGAGGACAGTGTTTTCTTCAAGAAGAATGAGCTGCCATTGATCATGCTGTCGGATTTGGGCGTTGCGGTTATGATTGCTGGTCTCGTGGTAGCAGGACAGGTGTTTGGAAGCTGGAATGTGATTGTTCTGTGGGGTGTTCCGTGGTTGTGGGTTAACAACTGGATTGGTAAGTTTCTTGTCCTTTCTTCTGCTTGCAATCCGCTTCGGATTTTATTTGGGCAGGAATTGGGATACTAACAAGTCTGTAATAACAGTGGCCATCACATTCCTCCAACACACCGACGCAGCAATGCCACATTACGACAACAAGACCTGGACCTTCGCCCGCGGCGCCACCGCAACCATCGACCGCGACCTCGGCTTCATCGACACCCACCTCTTCCACGACATCATCGGCACCCACGTCTGCCACCACCTCATCTCCACCATCCCCTTCTACCACGCCGGCGAGGCCTCAAAGCACATCAAGCGCGTCATGGGCAAGCACTACATCGCCGATGTCAAGACCCCCTTCTGGACAGCCTTCTGGAAGAATCAGCGTACATGCAAGTTCGTAGAGGAGACCAAGGGTGCCGAGGGTTCGGGCGTGTATATGTTCCGCAATCTGTATAATCGTGAGGGAGAGACGCAACCGCTTGCTTTGGCTCCTGCCCCTGCTGTTGCGGAGAAGGAGACTAAGGAGAAGAGCGCGATGGCGACGGCGATGTCGAGTTCGAGGAACTTGGATGCTAGGAGACGACTATCGCAATCTGCTCAGTTGAGAGCTAATCTTCCTCTTTTGGCTGATGGTTAGATGGATATCCACTGTTCAAAGAGATGCAAAGACTTGGGATATAGAATTGTATATCAATCGCGGCTTTTGAGAGCATGGCGGCCGATCGATCGATCGATGGATAGATGGATGGAACGGTTCTGGATGATACATGGATAGAGGATCTGTCTTTTGTGTAGAAGGGATCTGGCGTTTTTCTCTCTCTTTCCTCTTGATGGAAGGCTTTCCGTTCGATTTGATACAACGTTCGTTGATGGGAGGGAGTGTATTGTTTTTCTCGTACATACATGAATAGACAAAGATTAGACTAGACAGCGGTTCTGGGACTATTTGTTTATTTTTCTTTCGTTTGAAATGGAGATACCACAAATACAAGAGAGTATACTTGAAAACACAAAATCGAAGCAAAGAAGTAAGGAGCAGAGGAAATGAATACTTGCGTAAGGGAAAGTTGATGTGTACGAAGTAGAAGTGTAGTCAGGGTGGGGTATGTCTCGGAATAATCGGCAGTGTGATGGTGGTGGTATGACTTAATCCCCCTCCTCGACCTCGAATCAAGTTTCGTGCTTTGAAATCCCGGAGGTGGACTCCGCTTCTTCAATCTATAATTGGGTTTCCTAAACATGGGGAAATGCTTAATTTGATCCAGTACTGTAGCAGAAGATACAAGCGGGGGCTTCCCCTTCTCTTGTTTAAGCTGGCGTGCTCTGGCTTTGTGTTCGAACTGGTTGCTCATGATAGGTACCTACCCCGCATTTTGGATTACCACAGTCCAGCAAGTTAAAAAAGCCTAGGTAGTATTGTTGAGATTTGTAAGTAAAGCGATGGATGGGTATGTATGTACACGCGTTTTCGTATTCTCACTTCATCCATCATTTTCTTTATTCTCTTTATTCATTCTCTGTTCCTGTTTCTGTTTCCGCTTCTTGGAAACTCGCCTTCTTCGGTCCCGTACCTCACTTGCTTGCAAATTATCGTCAGTCCCACATCTTGAAGAGAAGAGCTGGCCTGTCAATCACCTGCCTTGCATTCTCTTCTCTGAATCCAAACATCTCGAATGCTTGATATCACAAGCAGCCGATCCATGGGATTCAGGCGGAGCTCGCTCGCCCGTGTGTTGGATGATCTGGCTTCAAAGGAGAACAGAGTCCTGATCTGATCGGAGATGATCTGAATATATTGGCTTCTGCCGTTTCTGTTCTTGATCGCACCCTACATTTGGATATCCTGTGCGATGTCCAGGTCCAGCGACAAAAATATTCCAGCATCCAGTCTCCAACCTTGCAAGTGGAAAGGAAGCGACTTGATCACCTAACACTCGAGAAGGCAAAATGTCTAGCCCCCCGGGGTTTCTTGAAACGGTGTTTATCCAGAACCGACGAAGTGTCAGACTAGCCTTACATCGTACCAAACTTGACGTCTCTAGCCCGACTCCAGCTGAACAGTATCTCCTGATGATCATGCATCTGCAGTTGCTTTCAATAGCTTCAGCCTCGTCGCAACCCCCAATCTCACATCATCTCCCGCACGGGAAGACAATTACTTGCATACTCTATGCAGAAAATGAATGCATGTCACCCTACAAAGCAACTCCGGGTAAATAAAACAAGCAAGTGCCAAGACCTGGGGCTGAAAATGGTCGAGGGGTTCGTGTAGCTTCAATGGAGCACTAGGTCGCGAAAGGGGAAATGGTACAGAGATGATCAAGTGTCAGCGTTCCATTTTGTGCCACTTTTACTGCAAGTCTGGCGGGCACGATGGTGTTCGGTGGTTTTGGTTGTGGTCTAGTGGTGCCCAGATGGGTATGTCATGAGAGGCTGTACCATGGTTCAGGATCTCAGCAGCCTTTCCTAAGCTATTTCTTCACGATTTCCCATTTTTCTTTCTAAAATCATATAGTCCCTCCTCACACTTCACATACCAAACCTCTACCCCAACTCGATCTTCCATCTTCGCCAAAATCAAGCCATCAAAATGCGCTTCCATCTTCCCCACCCACCAACCCTCCCTCTCATCACCCTCAGCCTCGCGCTCTTCACAGCGCAAGTCTCAGCTCGTGATGTCCCACCGAATATTGAAGCACTGTATAATAATGTCAAGAAGACGGGGAATTGTAAGAATATTTTGAAGACGGGGTTTTATGCGAAGGATGATCCGCCGAATAGTAAGTCGACGCTCATCTCTCTACTTAGAGGAAAATTCAGGAAGGGAAGAGGAAGGCAATTGATTCGGGCTTTGGCTGATAGAATAAATCTTATAGCATTCTCATACTGTGGAGATCACCTTTCAGAAGGTGTCATCTACCTCCAGGGAACCGGTGGTGCGTTGGCGGATATGGATATTGTACGTCTCACTTTTCCCTCTTCCCCCTCTCATCTCCTTGAATATACAAATCTTAACCCCCACAGGACTGCGACGGCATCCAACACGGTCCCGCCGACGACGGCCGCTGTGGTTCCTCTGAAGATACACAATCCCACACCTCATTCGAAGACACCGTTGCATCGTACAACAAAGGCGTCTCTGGTCTCGACGCTTTTATCCACCCATATGTCGTATTTGGAAATGTAGGAAGCAATCCCGGATTCGTAAATTATGACCCTAGAAAAGATGGGGTTAGGGAGTTGGGTCTGATGGCGGTTGTTTGTGGTGGGAAGATGGTGCGTTCTCTTTTCTCCTATCCAAATTAACATCTCAGCCATTCTCGTCCTCTTCCTTCTTTTTGGAGTCCAGTTGATCCTTAAGCTAATAAAACTAGTTCTACGGCATCTGGGGCGACGAAAACGGCGACGATGGACCCCGAGCAGTAATCGGCGAAGCTTCCATCTCAATGGCAACCCTCTGCTACGGCAACATCGTAAACGGCAACAACGGCCACGACGAAACAGACGTCCTCTACCTCGCCTTTACTGGCGCAGACGCCGTTCCGGGAGCTAACGGAGCTAAATGGAATGCCCAAAACGCTGTGGAGTTCGAAGCTAGTCTTGCTACTTTGGGGGATATACTTGTCAAGCGGATTGCTCGTGGGACGAGCACGACGAGCACGACGACATCGAAAGCGCCCACGGCAACTTGTACGCCTTGTTCTTGGACGGGACATTGTGCTGGTGATGACTGCTTCACTTCTTCATCTTCATCCTCCTCCTCCTCCTACTTCTCAATTTCCTCTAATAACCTGCCCTCCTCATCTCCTTCAATATCCTCGTCCTCTTCTTCGAAAGCTCCTCCTCGATTTCCTCTTCGGCAACCTGTTGTCCGAAATCTACTACTTCTCATTCTGGTGCTAACTCTAACTCTCGTTCTCATAAATCCAAGCAACATAATTGAGGTTGAATGAACTGACACGGCTAGGAGCTACTTGCTCAAATGCAGATGACTGTGATGGTGATCTGGTGTGTACGGGTGGGAGATGTGGCGGTTGTACGTGGGAAGGGCATTGTTTGTGTGAGTCTCCCCCTCCCGTACCTACTCATGGGAAAGATGGTTTTGGTAAATGTTGGAAGCTGATGATGGGAATAGGTGCGACTTGCTCAACTGACGATGATTGTTCGGATGATCTTGTTTGCAAGAGTGGGAAATGCGCGAAGCCTTGAGAAGTTTCGGGGATGTGGACTACAGACCGGACATGAGTTCGCCGAAGCTTCTGCTAGGTCGAAATGATTCTCTCGCCATCATTGCACCTAGTCTTAGAAATTAGTCACAATCTATTGAACCCAAATGCAGGTCTATATCATCCTATATTCCGTGTATTCGACGTTGTGTAATCAATCCTCAGGTGCATAGCCCTTCTATACCCCCGGAATATCCCTATTTCGAGTACTTGTCTGATTGGGAAACCTATTACGCATCGCGATGCATCTTCACTGATCTATTGTCCCATTTCATTGCCAATCCTGATCCCTCTCTAGGCAAGGTGGTGCTATTCTTTTGCTAGGAACGATTTGAAAGTAAACAACCCCTCCTCCCAAGACTCGCCAAATATGCCCCATTCAGCCAGGACCCCGACTGCCCGAACCCCTATTTCCCCTCCCCACTCCCGCTCGCTTACAGCACCCACCTCCAGGCCCACACACCCTGAAAGTTCAGTGGATGTACTCCTGTACCCCTATTTACCCGCCTATCGGTACCCAATTCCCCCAATCCCTATTCAAAACCCTCCCAAACAACCCACTTATTCATATTCATCAGCCCACAAACTGCAAATTGCAATAATATCTCTCAGAACCAAGGAACTGATCAGCCTCTTCGGCTCATTGTATCCTCTTTAAAGTGAAAGCCTGTGGGATTCGCACACGATTCAAGTTCATCGAACGCGGCGTGGCGCGGCGCATCGGGCCCGATACACCGCCGTGGTGACGAGGCTTGGGAGATTGCTTGTCTGAGATCTAGCTTGTGGAGCGGTAGGTAGATTGCTTGCTAGATAGCAGGCTGTATGTATTTAAGGGTCTTGTACCCCATGGATAGTTTGGAGAGGTTCCAATTCACTCGCTCTTTTAAATTCCATTCTTTACTTTCTTCTTCGAGTTTTCGAGAGTTGCTGTTCTCCAGATCTGTGTGTCGGTTTTCGCCTCGCTTCGTTTCGTTTCGCCACGGAACCGACACGATTATTTACTGAACCCCTTTCCTCTTCAGTTCCCTCTTTCAAAGTCCACCACAATGTCGACATCGACGAGCAGATCCACCAATGGTGGCCAGAATCAAACACTCACTCTGCTCATTTGTACACTACCATATATTCTTTTCGCATGTACGATCCTATCGCTTCATTCATTCTCTGTATCGAGTAGAGGCTTCGTGCAGGGCGAATTATTCGTTAATCGTGGCCATTGAGAAGAGCTTCGCTAGATGTGAAGAATGATGAAGGAAAGGATGGAAAGTTGAGGGCGTGAGGGGGCTGGGAACTTGGGCGAGAAAGAGAAGGGAACAGGGAAATGCGAGGATCGCGATCGTTCAGGAGGTCGTTCGGCTTTGGAAAAGAGGAGATACTGTATCTCGCGGTGGAGTCGAGATGCTCGCCACCGTTCAAAAATTCTAAGCTCGGATCCGGATACCAAGCTACAGAAGATCTTGGACTAGATCAGATCACCAGAAGCTCGATCTACTCAGGAAATCATTTGCCTTGCCTCAATTTCTCGGATCCGCCAGATCTCATCCTGTCGATCAGTTCGTCCACCCCTCGCTCGCGAGAAGCATCGCCTTCGGATTAATTCCAGCTCGGTCACTTTTCGCGGTCTCGTCAAAATAAAGTTAAGTACTGTTCAGCGTCGTACAGTTCTGGGCTGGCTTGTACACGGGAAAGTGGTCAAGAAGAAAGTACTCATGCGGTCATGGCATGCGTGGAAGAAAACGGGAAAAGATCAAGATCAAGGACGAAAAACGCCAGGGTCGGCCTGGATTGCATCTTGAGAGCGAACTGCGCGCTTTGCAGTATTTACGAGGTTAGGAGAGAGCTAGCAGCGACCTGGAACCGCCATGGTACCCCCGATTCTAGACTTCTGGAAGCTTTATTCTCTGGTATGGAGGTGATAGATTGAGGAAGGATTGGATATAACACCATGAGCAAAAGGTGCTAAGAACGGAAGCGCGAATCTGACAATTGTTCTTGCATAAGAAAAGTCAACTTCCAAGTTCTGGAACCCTCCCTTTCAAGATCTTCCAGACTGTGAAGATCCTGCGATCCTTGTTCGTCTGCATCTGTACTCTGCAAAACTCCGCTTTCCACCCCTCTAGTCGTAGTAACTGTCAAACCCATACTTTTCCTTGAACACCCTATTCCTCTCTTCCTTAGCAGCTGCCATCTCCTCCTCAGTATACGTCTCATACATCCACCATCCAGTCTCAATCGAAAGAGTATCCAGACCAGTCTCAGTCTTACCATGCAATTCCTGCCCGCTACTACTGTACTTCGTACCTACCAGCCCAGCCATCATGACACAGTCTGTCACAACTTCATCATCGTTCAGCTTCACAGGAACAGATGCCCAGCCAGGTGGAACATCATCTGTCTCAATTCGATGGTATCGAGCACCATCAAGCTGCAGAACTGGCGTGGGACTTCCCATACTACTCATCTCAGGGTTATCACCTGGATTGTACCCAGCTTGGAAGAATGACTTGCCATCACTTCCCCAGAAACAGAACGCGGTGATCCAGCCCTAGAACTGTCAGCGCAATTACTCTGCAGAGGGGGGAAAAACGTACACTCAAATACGACGGACCAGACCCCCCACCCGATCGATGAGCAATCTTCTGCCAAAAATCCTTCGTCTCCTCCGCCTCCGGCTCATCAAACGACTTCACAAACCTCTCCAAAACCGGCTTCAACAACCCATACCAAGTCCCCGCCTCCTCCCCAAACGTCATCAACCTCTCCGCTTTCTCCGCCAACCTCTCCCAATCCTCCTTCTCCCCAAGCAGCGTCACAGACGGCAACCCACAACAAACACCACACCCATAAGAGAAGAACTTCTGCAGCGTAGCCATCATCATAATCGATGCGACCGCCTGATCAACCTTCGTCGTCGTGCTAAATTGGGGCAAAATCCAATCCCGCAAACTCGCATCCTTGATATTCGCAGCTATCATCTTGCTCATCTTGAAACTGAACTTGCCCCAATCGACGCCGAATTTCGCCGTCCCTTTGATATCCGAGAGGTCTACGATCTCGAGGTGCTTCTGCCCCGCGTGGTCGACGAACATGCTGCGGAGCTCTTCGGAGTGCGCGTTGATGTAGATGTTTAGTTGCGCGAGGATCGCGATCCAGATGTCGTCGGGGCGGATGGTCAGGTGGTAGTGTTGGTTGTAGGCAGCGACGGCACCGTCGACGAAGCCGTTGCGGGAGGCGTAGATGTTGGATGAGGGGGTTAGGTCTTGGAAGGTGCTTTGGATTATGTTGTCGTTTTTGATCTTGGTGTCGGAGATGAAGCCTCGGAGGAGTTCGCGGGCGTTGGGGCTGGGTGTGCATTTTGCTGTGTTGAGGGCGTTGGCGCCGTGGGGTGCGGGTTTGATTGTGACGGGCATGTTGTGGGCAGAGTGAAGCTCAAAATTATGGGATGGACGGAGATCGTAGAATGAAACTTAATTATCTCCTATGGATATGATGGCTGGGATGAATGGTGCTTGCACTCGATTTATCTGTATGTTGTATTGGAGAGAAGAACTGTAGATAACGTCGAATTGAAGGATGATGTCGTTGCCTGAATTGCCCGCTTACCCCGCCTTCCTTCAAGCTGTGCCACCGAGTAGAAAGCCGCAAGGACATGGACTGCCAATAGCTGATCTAGATCGAAAGATCATGAGGGAAATTGCATCAATTGATTCCTGAGACGAGATATGAAGATATAACATCGGAAACAAAACAAGTACCCCGAACTTTAAGCGAGGAGCGAGTTCAAGCGGGGTAGTTTAGCTTCTAAGGGATGGTAAATACTCGACTGCCGGACTCTAGGGCACAGAAGTAAAAGTCGTGTAGCTAATGGTGCATTTGATTGGATGCGATGAGTAATTTTCTTGTGGGCGATTCTATCCAACTTCTTGGAGTCCTTGAGAAAAACAGGTCAATCGTCCCTTTTTTATTCGACTTTACAAACACAACCACAAGTCCGCGATTTGCTTATACTTCTTGAGATACAGCAGAGACATCTCTGCATCAAATGAACAGAAAATTTTCCAACCTCTTTTGACAAAGCCACAAGGACGATTCGATGCACATCATCATTCCATAGTACTTCGTTGGTGGAAATTACGTCAATCCGGAGTGAAGGCAGCCAGCGCCGAGATCACCATGGAGCGGAATGTCCAATACCGAAAGCTGCAGCCGCATATCAGGATGCATATGTAGCCATGCTATCGAAGTATATCGCAATTATCTGATGGTTTTGAAGCCTAAGAGCAGAAAGGAATAGGGCAGGTATGTCCATGGAGATTGTGTCAATCTGGAGAGGAGAGGAAAGTAGAGGAGAGGACAGTCTGAGAAAATTTCAATGAGCAGGTTTTGGTCTCTCCCAAAGACTTGGAACAAAACTCATCGTGGGAGATCTAAGAAACAATCCCATCTATATCTGTGAAGATATAAATATAAATGCTTCACCCACGCATGCCAATCAAATTGAGGCTCTTAAGCCTAGATCTGTTCCATACACAACCATACAAGTCTCTCAGTTCACCAACACCAAGCCGAGGAAACCGCTCCGCTCGGCTCGACTTGCCTTTGTTCCAGATTCCTTCCGTCGCAGACATGACGCTAGTGTTTCAGGAATGCAGATCGGGAACGGGCGCATCATCAGAGGGAAAGCCGGTGGTGCATCCATGTAGGTGTGCGAGGGCGTGATTTTGGGGGATGGACCAATTGGATACGAGGGATTGGATGCGATGGGATTGTGATGGTGATGCTGGGCTTATGCGCGGTTCGGTCGTTGAGATGCAGTGGATGTTTGCATGATAATCGGAGGAAAGAGAGGTGTGTTTACCCCTGTTGGGAATTGAAGAGGAGGATGGTTATGTGAGGAGCTATGAGATGAGATTTTGACGAAGAGACAACGGCGTTGCGTAGTTTCCAGCTGAGAGGGGGATTTTGGGGTACACGAGGAATTCCACGTCATACGCTTTGCAACATCCATTTCGTCAACTCCAGTTCCAACTCCCTCGTCTTGCGCAGGGAGAAGGCGAAGGTCAATGCAAACATTCCACCACGTACCGTACGAACTGCGGCACCAAAATCGTGTCCTCCTTATTATCAAACAATCAGTTGAAGCCGAACAACACGACTCACGAGAAGGAAGGCCGAAGTACGGTACCGAATATACCGTAGCATCGCATAATACACCAACACAGTAAAGCATCCCATCTCGCATCTAATCCAAACATCTATTTCATGGAATAGGCTGGCTGCAGCGCGTCTCTCTGACTACCCCTTTATGCTCTCTCTCGCCTCGCCTCGACCTCGCGTCGTCTGTCGTGTTCTCCGTCTTCTACATGATACAAGGATGCTTTCAATCATCCCAACTCAATCGCACCAGTTCGTAGAGTTCGATGCGACCGTTTAGAAATCGTCCACGAGAGCAAGTTTTCTTCCACTAGTTGGCTCCGAATCAAACGGTCATGCTGGTGGATATTTTGCAAAGCAAACACGATGCAAGGCAGAGACGCGCACTGATCGTGGGGCAAGTACCGTACAGGACAGGTACAGGCAGGTATCATATTATTTATTTTCAGAAACGCAACGGCTCTGTTGCGCAGGGCTGGGACGGACTTTTCACCAAGAGGAGAGATGAAAATAGAAACTCGAACTGGAAACTGGAAACTGGAGTCGGACTTTCATAGTAGCCATAGCCGATTTCTTGAAACTGCCAACCGAACACCTGGGAAAGTTTGTTGAGTTTTACTTTGGCTTCCACGAAGGACGGGTAAATCTGTTCGATTCGGAATCCGGCTTGATGGTGTTAATTAAGATGTTGATTACTATGTCCGAACCGGTACGAGGTTCGTACTTCTTCCGTATGTGCTTCGCAAACAAGAAGTCTGTTGTGCCGAATACAGAAGTGAGAAAACGTCAAAATGACGGAAACGGTCAGATGAAACGTCCGAAAGGCTGCTATCGATAACAATGCAATGAGCAGTCATTCCCATCTAGACCTCCAAGCTGAAGAGAAGGTCAGTAAGAAGTAGAGTAGACGACGAAGTTTACGCGCACTCAAACGATCTAGAAGCATGCCAAGAAGTTGTAAATTCGCAATACAGGTAGATCTGGTGATGAGGCTGCTGAATCGACAGGAGGAAGGTTGCTGACTTGTGGACGGAATTATGTGAAACGGCAGTCCAATGTGTGTGTGATGTGATGCATGGTTGGCTTGCCCCTTTTTTTCCTCGCTCGTTTCTATGGATAGATCTCATGTCATCCCAACTTGGCGTACGATGACTGACCCCGGCATCATGCAGCTAGATTAGGTGGATATTTACCAGAAAATAGGACAAAATCAAGAATACCCAGATATGAAGAGATCTTGTTACTTTCACCGGATGAAAATGATACTGCAAGGGTAGAATATAAATAGAGAATCAACACACGAGCTTCAATCCATCCATCCATCCATCCATCCATGCCTCAACTCAATGCCCAGAGATATCCCGGTCTTCGTGGATCTCTTTCCGACGATGTCACTCGCCCGCCAGAATTCTGCGTCGGGTCTCTTGGAGTCTTGTCCAGGGTCTGTTGGCACATCCTGCCTCTTGAAACACGGCCACGCTACCCACTAAACCAGCCTGGGACGGGGCGAGAAGGGAACATCCAGGCCAGGGCAGGGCAAGGGAGAACAGTGAACAGTTTCTGCGGCGAGACGAGGGGGGAGAGGACAGAGAGTTGAAGTACCGTGAGCGTGGACTATACTGGATTAGTATGGAGACGAGAGTTCTTTTTCAGCATCAATTTGAGTCCAATCCATCCAGTTTGGAGAGACGTTGACAGCCCTAGCCCTGTCTCTTTGATCCTGATCAGCCCGTTTCCCCTGCTTATTCTATCTATTCTTTGCTACCAAACACCCTGCCCAGCCCTGCCCTGCTTCTCCATCCTCTCTACTCTCTCTATCCTTACCCTGATCTCAGCCCTCTCTGTTTTTCCTGCGTATCCTGTCCTCCGATCCCTTTTCATTCTTCCATGTATAATCACCCAGTCCATGCCCTCCTTGCCCTGATGCAATTCATTCATACGCAACACAAGCGAGAAGTGAACCAAACCTAGCCACAACGCTAAACCCCCCGACCCGCAAATCCACGATTTGGCCTGACCCCTTCCCTTCCTCAAACCCTACGCCAGGCTCATAGGCCCATACCTTCCTTCATCTACTTCAACACCACTATCTCCTCCAGACCTCCAACCCTCTCCTCCCTCCCTCCCTTCCCTTCCCTTCTATCGAAAGGACGTCCTCGTCATCTCGACCTCATCGTCTCACAGCTTCGCTTTCCTGTATTAATGATCATCGTCTGCATGTTGGCCAGCAAAGCATCAACAGCATCATCCCCTTTCTGCCTTTCCCGGAAACTTTAATCGTCAGTACTCGAACTCAGTCTCAGCGCACTACCTTCGGTCGACCACCATCACCCTACCTATTCGCATTCACGACCGTCTGCAGACCTCTTCATCAGTACTTCACCGGACAACCGACCCCATCGGCATCAAAATTCTCATTCCCTTACCTTCCTTCCATTCGATCTTCTCTGCGGCGCCGTCATCGAGTGACCTCAAGCGGCCCTTTTTAATAGATCAGACCCTTTGTCGGAAATTTCCAAAACACGAGTCCGCCATACCCACAATCCTTCCAACGCAAAACAACATACCCTTGGCAGCTCACAGCTTCGACCCTCGCATCGATAGATTCGGAATCCTTTACCGTCGAGTCCGAAACCTCTGCCGTCATTGAATTGACAGACAGCTATCCTCGCGATACATTCGAATACACTTCCTACCCATCTCTCGTGCCAGATTCGAGAGATCTTTGGTGGACGAATAATCTATAATGTCATCTGCAAGATCTGAACACCTTACGCTTGGATACCTACCTCCGACTACTGGACTCACACGTTCAAATTCTTCGACTGCCAACAATTCCCCCACGGAACCCTCCAGCGGAAACGCTCTACGATCCCCCTTTGGATTGCCAGGTGGCTTGAATTCTGCAGGGAAGATGGCCAATAACTCGCGATCGGGGGCCGGCTCTCCATCGCACGATTTGGGTGGTAGCGCAAGCAGATTATTCTCAAAGAGGTAGGCAGATTGATCGAAACGGTGGGTTTAGGCTAACGAAGACAGAGCTCGAGAGATTCAAGCACAGGAGGGTCTGCCAGTCAATGTCTGGGGACCTCCAACCAGTGGAAACTCGACTCCTCTTCGTGAGAATATCCCCGAATCGCCAACCGATGGCTTCCCCGATTTCGCACAACTTCCTACACCTGAAAGTCTCCCCGCTACAGTGAGAAGAGCAAGAGCTGGTACGGTCCCATCTCGATTCTCTCCAGGTGGTGCTACAAATGGATTGGGACCATTGCCTTCTCTGGCAAAGACTTCTCGACCAACTCCATCCCACAGTCCTTTCCAAACACCTTCTCCATCGTCAATCGGTGAAATGCCAGAACATAACTCTACAGCTAGCAATGCTGCTCTTCTGTCTCGACTCCGTGCTGGATCAATGCCACAACGTAGTCAATTTTCCAATGGAGCCGGACCATTTGGACCTTCGGTTTTCTCGACAAATTGGGCTTCAGGAAGAGAGCGTACATCCACGCTCGCCAGCATCGCAAGTGCAGGTTCGAATCAACCAAGCTCACCAGCACAATCATCATTTTCAAGAGAAGGAACTGGAGAGAATGATATGCAGATGAGAACTCTGGATTACCTTGGATTGGCAGATACCCCACAACCACCTCGAGCTCAATTGGCAAATCCTTTCCTTGCGAATATCGCCGATATCAACAAGAACCGATTCCGATCATACTCTGTGAATGCAAAGGAGAAATATGCCGAAGAGGAAGAGGAGGAGTATGGATCTGGAAATATGACACCATACGAAGCCCAACAAGCTCAATTGCATATGCAACTTGCTGCCACAAATGCTGCTATTCAACAGCACAATCTTGCCGTTCAAGCTTTTGCCAATCAAGCCTCTGTCAACCGACCAAGAGCCAGAACCGCTGGTGTTCTCGAATCTCCTACTTCCCGTCTGCTGAAGCATTACTACCCATCTGCTTCTCGTCTTGACAGTAGCATCACTGCTTCGGATCTTGGAATGGCAGAAGCTAGAGAGTATGACGATATTCCTGCTGCTGTAGCCGCGATGTCCCTTGGCAGATCAAACAGCAGAAATGATCATCTCAACCCGGAGGACAATTTGGAAGGACCAACCAGAGCTCTTTGGCTCGGGAGCATTCCACCATCCACTACCGTTTCGACTCTTATGGAAATGTTCAAGGCACATGGTCCAATTATCTCAGCTCGTGTCCTTACGCACAAGAACTGCGGTTTTGTCAACTACGAGCGTCTCGAGAGTGCAATGTCTGCAAAGCAATCGATGAATGGTACTGAAATCTTCCCTGGTGCTGGACCTGTACGAATCAATTTCGCAAAGCCTCCTTCTCCCTCTGGTACCCCTGGTCCTGACGGAACGTTCCCTTCACCAAGTCCTGACCCATTCAAGGAGAATGGTGTTAATGGTGACGCCGGTGTTATCTCTCGACCAGGAACTGCTCCATTGACCATTCCAGCTCTCCCAGACATGAAATCTGAGATTTTGAAGATTGTCTCCGAATTTGGCGCTACACCGGACGACAAGATCAAGATCACACACAGTCTTGAGTCTGCCATTGGATTCAAGGGATATCAATCCGAGATCCCCGCCATTTCAGAACCTTCGCACAACAGAATCCACGATGCTCCTAAGCTTCGTGATATCAGAAAGCGGATCGATAATCAAAGCTGGTCACAGGCAGAGATTGAGAACATCGCTACCGAGATGCTGCCAGAGATTGCAGAGCTGTCTTCTGATTACCTTGGAAACACGGTTGTTCAAAAGTTGTTTGAACATTGTTCGGATGATATGCGGGATGCTATGTTGACTGAGATTGCTCCTCACATGGCTGAGATTGGTGTTCATAAGAACGGTACCTGGGCTGCCCAGAAGATTATTGATGTGTGCAAGACCCCCAAGCAGATGGGTATGATCATCAAGAATCTCCAGCCATACACTGTCCCACTCTTCCTTGATCAGTACGGAAATTACGTGCTCCAATGCTGCTTGAAGTTTGGATCTCCATTCAACGATTTCATCTTTGAGTCCATGCTCAGTCAGATGTGGGAGATTGCCCAAGGACGATATGGTGCCCGAGCAATGCGAGCTTGTCTTGAAAGCCACCACTCGACAAAGGAACAGCAACGAATGCTTGCGGCTGCTATTGCTCTTCATAGCGTTCAATTGGCCACCAATGCCAATGGTGCGCTGCTCTTGACTTGGTTCCTGGATACCTGCACGTTCCCACAACGCCGTACCGTTCTGGCCCCTCAATTGGTGCCCAACCTTGTCCACCTATGTACTCACAAAGTTGCGTATCTTACAGTTCTCAAGGTTATCAACCAGAAGCTTGAGGCCGATGCCCGGGATACGATTCTTCAGGCCCTTTTCTTCTCCAAGAATGACGAGACTCTTGAAGCCATCCTTTCCGACCACGCCTGTGGTGCCACCTTGATCTTCAAGGTCTTGACGACTCCATTCTTTGATGAGAACATCCGATCTGATGTTGTTGAGAATGTCCGAAATGTTCTTATTAGACTCAAGGCTCAACCTGCCCAAGGATACAAGAGATTGATGGACGAGGTTGGACTTTCTACTCGAAATGGAAGTACTGGACCTCGTGAACCTTCCAGCCATTCGAACGATCGTCAAAGACCTGGATCGAATCACAGCCAAGCTCATATCGCTCCACAATACGGAAATCAATTCTTCCCTCAGATGGCACAGCCCGGATATGATATGGGTATGCAGAGAACCGACAGCATGGACTCGAATCTTGGATATCAGTACGGCGTACAGCCTCAACTTTTCAATCCGGCTGTTCAGATTCCTCCTATCAACATGCAGCAGCTTCAATACCAGCAGTCTCTCCTCGCGCGAGCGGCTCCTCAGATGAACAATTTCTACCCTCCCATGCAATCTGGATTTGGATACAGTAGTCCTTCGATTGAGAATTATCGCAACCAGACTCCGATTCAGCCTCCTCAGCCTCAACCAAGTCCAATGTTGAGTGGAAATGCTTTTGGTCCACCTGGCTTTGGCAATATTGGAATGGGGTATGGTTATGCCGGGATGGGCATGCAAGGAATGGGATACATGCAGCAGGAGCAACAAGTCAACTCTAGACGAGGAAGGGTATGTTTTCCCCAGCAATTGATCGAATCTCGCTAATGATTTAACAGAGATGAATGTAACAAACGCTTGAATTTACAGGGATAAAAGGAGTTTGCATTTTCATTTTCATTTTCCTTTTCGGCTTCGGTGCAGGTGCAGGTGTTCAATGTGGAAACCGATTTTTTCTTTTTGGCTCGACTTGGCTTGGGGATATTCTGCTTGCAAGAATGGATCCAGAACATGCTGCCTTCTATACAAAAATGAAGTCACAGGCTCGACGGCAGACAACTACACTGGGATGTTAGTTGGTTCGTGGAAAGGAAGTATGGTATGTTCGTGTATGTATACATTTGCGAAGGGAAACTGCTGGATTGGTATCGGATCGCGCCGTTATATGTGTGTGGATGGATGGACCCTTGATGGATCTTTGAAAGGGTGGAGCGATTGAAAGATATAGCTGTGGGAGATGAGAATTGGGCAAAGGGGATGTGAGAAAAGGTTACGTGGATGGAAAGGAGGAAGGATTAGATAGAAGATAGGAAGCAGCAATGTGAAAAAAAAAATAAAGTCATGAATGAATCTTACCTCTACTCATGGGGATGTGAGATGTGAAACGGCTATTTGGAAGGAAGACCTTCTTGGGCGCGAAGGAGAGTGGGCCAAGCCTGGTTGCCATCCCAAGGTAAGGTGGTGCAACATGTGCGTCTTGATGACTGCTAAAGTGTCTGCTTCTCACCCACCTCGCGCTGATATCTTGCCTAGTCATCTAGCAATCTAGCTAGGTGTCATTTAGATTGCTTTGCCGCTGGAGGCAGGCATTCAAAGTCACGAACCGATTTCACGACTTCACGACCATCATCCATTTCCATTTCAAAGGACCCGTCTAGCTTGCTCTCTGCCGTGCTATTCCGGGAGATCAAGGGATTTGCTCTGCAGGTTGGAAGTAGAACGCAAGAGATAGGTGTCTGGTTGTAGGGTGCGAATGAAGCGAATAAGTGGATGGAAGATGGAGGATGGAGGATCGAGGATGATTGAGAGCGTGGTGGAGGTGCTCGAGAGAACCGGGCCGGGCCGGGAGATGGGGCGTAGGCAGTGGTGAGGAGGAGAGGCAGTGAAGAAGGGCGGAAGTCACAAGCTGGATTTGGAACATTGGCTGCGATAAAGGTGTTAAAATAGGGCAGGTCGCTTTTGTACTCGCTGGCTATCGGGAACTCGTGGTGCGCTTGTTGATGTTGGTATTGTCTGGCAGGTCTTGCGGGGGAAGGTCGATGGTTGGAGGTGGGAGGACGTCGATGTAGAAGTAGAGATACGCGATTAGGAGCGTTGGAATTTTGGTGTGGCTCTTGTGGACGGGTAGAAGGGCGGCGTTGCTTGGAGGACGAGGTGCAAGGTGTGTTGATAGTGTGTCGAGGATGATGAAGGGATGGATGGATGGATATAGGCTGCACCAAGTCACGAGGAACTCACGAAACCAGAAGTTAGGGTCACCGTATGTTGATTCGAATTGCAGGAAAGCACAATTACTGATTCCAACACTATGGTCTCTATCTATTTGCTCAATATTCGCAGTGATGAGGATGGGAAGGGTGGAGTGCTACGCAGGACATCCAATCCTGGTAACTCCATCTCAGGCTCGACAACAACCATTATCTCTGGCTTGGATCCCTCCTCATCGATCTGGGCCTCGCTGGTGACAACAAACATTGTCGCAAGCTCAGTCTCCTTCTCGCCAGTGTCGTCGACAATAGCCATTGTCTCTGACCTGATCCGCGTCGCAGGATAGAGCGAGACAGGTCCACTTATCTACTCGTCTTGGGGCTCTTCCTTGATCTTGACCGAATCCATTGTCTTGATCTTGGTCTCAATGCCCTCCTGCTTCTCCTCGCCGTTCTCATTCTCATCATCCGCGAATTGGATCTCTTCTGTCCAAGTTTCGCTACCTCCAGGAACATGTGCCAGATTCCCTCCCGCGTTATTCTCACTCGCCATAGGCTTGCTGGTATCCCCGTCCGGTGATATTAGACTAGCAGCATTGCGATATGCCCTCTTCGGTCTTCGCTCAATAGCCGAAGGAACCTTGGAGTCAGTATCAGAATCAGAGCCCTCTGATTCATCAAACTTCCGTTTCTTCGTTCTCTGCTGCTCATCAGCCTCCTTTCCGTCCGAATCAGAATCAGAATCCCCCGAATCATCAATCGACAGCTTCCTCAGTTCCTCCCCAAGTCCATCCATAGTCCGAGAAAACGCCGCTTTCTCTTTCTCCTTCTTCACTTGCTCATCATGATGTCCAATCATATGCTCCGCAGCGAGCAACGCGACGATCTCGTCGTCGGTGAGCTTAGCAGACTTCCAATCCGCCATCCTCAATCTCTCTGCTTCTTTCTCTACCCAAACTTCGGATTCCTTCGGGTTGTGCATCCTAGCCAGCTTGTGATACCATCCCAAACCAACCAGTTCTCGGAAAGAGTCGTCGATCCACTTCAACTCTCCGGCATGCCAATCTGTATTCAACACGTTAGCATAGCGGGCTCTGTCTTCAGTGATGCGCCGCTTCTTGAATGGTAGACCAGCCCAGTCGTTCCATTTCCCTACGTGACGGAGCCCGTACTGCTCTCGCAGGTAAAGCGAGAGCTTATCCGCAGCACTGACCATTCCCGATGTCAGAGATCGCGGCCTTTGTCCAAGAAGTCCTGATCGAAGCTTAGCGGATTTCTTTTCGGCCGTCTCCAGAGCTCTCCTTGCATTCTCCTGGATTTTCTGCTCGGATGGGCCCCCAGCCTTACCAGGTTCCTTCGCAGCGTCTGGCACAGACGTGCTTCCATTACCTGTTGTGTTAGCTGTCGAACCACCAATCTGGTTATTCGCAGACAAATTCTTGGATTTCTGGCGCTTCGCAATCTGATGTGGAGTCAGAGGGATAGGGCGGGGTCGAAAACCATCCAGGTTTGCGTGATCGCCTGTGGCAAATGCCAGTCAGCATTCAGCTTTTCAACTGCGACGCGGTGAGTACCTACCATAGTGCATCCAAGTCCTACCCTCGGCATAATAGACCTGCAGATACTCCCGACCGGGGTACTCTAACCGAACCTCCTTCAGCTTCGACTTCCAGAATGCCTTCATCCCATGCAACTCATCCCGAGTGACAGGTCTGCCTTCGTTAGCGCGACGATCCTTCCAATCGTCCATCACCTTCTTCATATTCTGTTTAAACTCCCACGGATGTTGAGTCCCATCCGTGGACTGATTTTCATCTGATGCCATCGTCCTTGGTTGGCGATAGTAGTGGTGTTGTTAATGCTGGTAAATCCGAAAAGTTGAGGCGATCGCGAGATCTTTGTGGGCAATTCTTTCTAGCGCGATTTTGGCGACGGCGACGGCGACGTCACGAAAGGCTGGCTCCGACGAGGCTGCAGAGCCGGCCGTCAATTTAGTCAAAGTCACCGATACTTTTCAGAACATTGGAATGTCAAAAGTCAAAAGTCAGACCAGTAGACCCTGCGAATGTCTCTGTTTACTTTGGTACATCGCTTGGACTCTTGGACTTCGCATGTAAACGAGCCTTCTTGATGAGCAAGATATGGATGTCTTCCTCTGATTCTATCGGGGTACTATTTCAAATAAAATTAGAAACCCCTTTCATGCATTTCAGGCCCAAGTGTTCGAAGCTGAAGTCCAATCTCAGCCTTGCGTAAACACGAGGCATCCTCGCTTATTTGCCGCACTAAATTATCTTCCTCAGCACAAGTCCTACTCTCTCCCACAAATATCACGAAATCGCCCGAAATCTCCAAAATTTTGGACAACCAAATCGGCGAAGATGAAAGACGACAACCATGCAAATGGCGTGAGAGAATCTGTGGGTATTGGAAGCGGAACAAGCACTGGCGTAGACGAGGCCGGTGCGACGTTTGCTCCGGAGGACAGCGCTCCACAGCAAGAAGATCGAGATACCAGCACGGTAAGAACAACTTCTAGAGTAAGGGGTGTGATATGGTTGGCAATCTTGATATAACTGATGGAACAGGTCGTACCGTTGCGTTCACAGAGGAGGTGCAGGGCGACGACGTCGAAGAAGATAACGCTACTGTCCGGCGCAGACCTTTCAGAGATTGGACAGAATATAAACTCTCAGTTCTTCGAGACGATGACCTTCCGGCAAAGCATCCCCGGCCGTCGAAGGCCCATCTTCAATATCGATCATCTGCTTCAGAATCTGCCAGCCAGGAATCTCATTCTCAGCAACCCCAAGCCAGTGTCGCAAACAACAGCGATCTATCTCCGGGGTCATCAAGGACAGGGAACAATGAGGAAGAATCTGCAGAGCTCAAAGACGATGCTCCCGAGTTACATCGCCAGCCGCCATCAAGCCCAAGCCCTGAAATTCGAAATGGCACGCCGCGTTTTGGAGAGGCATAGAGACCGATTCCAACGCTGTCTTAGGAGTGAGAACAGAATGTACCATGAGGAGATATACAGAGAGCGCTCAGAAGCCAGCAGAAGGCCGATTCTAGATAGAAGCAGGGAGTCACGCTTAGCCAACATCGTTCGCAAACAAGGAACTGTTGAAAGACAGATGGCCAGGATACGTCGACAAGGAAGTATTGAGATGTCAAGGAGAGACGAACAAGAACATCGCCAATATAACGATCAAGGATCCAGAATATACACCTGGAAGTTATAGACAGACCAAAGCCGACGACCAGACAACGAAGACGACACGTCTGAAGCCCAAGCGAGCTCTCAATAGCAGTTGCTCTCAAGTTTGCTGGTCTACAAGGAAAGGACACCTTGATGTGCTAACGCCAGATGAGGACTTGGCAGGTTCGCCTTCCGCATTGTACTTAGAAGTTATGCATTTCACATACTCAGAGTCGCTAAGACGAATCTATGGCTGGGCAATAATACAGAGGGGAGGAAACATATGGATGGTCATCGATCAATCCGCAAATAGAAAAAGGCTCACGGGAAGAGGATCCAGATTGGAAACCACACTCACTCGCAGGAATTTCGGACGCCCGAAGTAAGACGAACAAGTAGACAGCACACGCAGACAGTCGAAGACTGCGATACCTCTCAAGCACCGGCTATTCTCAAGCCATGAACCGCTGTGAGGACTACTGGCTCTTTGGATTTAGAAGCGGCGAAGTTCGCATACGCGGAGCGTTGCTGCTTCGGCTTGGGTTGAGTGCCTGTAAGGACCCGCAAAGCTTGAAAGGCATGAGAGACTTTATATATGCGACATCGCGATTTCTGGTGTTTGTTTTCAGAGCATGCTAGATCGGCATCCTCCTGCAAGCTCCGTCCGACGTCCTACCAGGTTGGAAGGTCAAGTCGCATCAGATTCGTACCAGGATGCGAAACTGTACCGTTGGATAGCCACGCAGACTTTGTGGCATCAGTGGGCAGACCAAACTTGAATGCACGAGCTTTAGATAGACAACAATTTGATTCAATTCATTCTGCAGTAATATCTCCTTTCCTTTGCCTCCATGAAGTTCTTGGCGGCAGTGAGTTGCCGATCGTAAGGGTTGGTGTCTCCCGCTCCTCTTCATCTTGTCAGCCGCACCATGAGATACGGCCTCTGATCACAATGAACTTAGGAATGACGTACAATCTCAAGAGTTCCGAGGGACTGACTGGGCTTCAGCAGGCAAACGTCGGACTGTTGGTCAGATGAACGAGTCACGATAGTTTGCTGTATCAACAAGTCAATCTCCCCTCTCAGTATTAAAGAGCGTTCCGCTCCCCTCGGTTGACTCGGCTGTCGGTAGCCTAACTCAAGTGCTGCAGATCAATTCGCACATCCCGCTACCCCACCTACGTTTTTAATCAGTGGCTCCTCTTTCTCTTCAGATGGCCTTAATTGAAGCAATATTTAAGATGAAGCCAGTCTGCTTAGTTTGCGGGGAAGTGGCTGTTTAGTCGCTGTAAGTGATCTTGTTAATCCTTGATGCTATTCCCGTCCGTTGGTGAGGGTGGCAACTACTCTTGCTTCTGGTATAAGCCTGAAGATCAACAACTCGGGCCAGAATCAGTTTAACCATAAGTATTGCAGTCGCTCACCAATATTCATCCTTTCATATCATTTGGTAGGAATACCCGGCCTTCAGGTGTCAAGAATGTATCCTCTCCTGTCTATCTTCGGCGCAGCAGCGCTCTTCGACCAAGTCTGGTCCACTCCAGCTCCCCAGAACTTCCCCGGAGAAGTTTCTCCTCAGGATCCCCGCTTCACCTACTACCCTTTCGGAACACCCCTGACAGGTCCTTGCGATTTGACAACTGGCCCTGATGGAGCGATTTGGTCATCCAACTTCATCACCAACACAATCGGTCGTGTTGATCCCACCACTGGAGAGGTGACGGAGTACCAAGTCCCTTCCGTAAACCTCACAAATCCTCGACTGGGAGATCTGGGAGGAAGAGCCGGCTTTTCTTGTGTCATTCAACCAGGAAGTGATGGATTTCTCTACGCTGCAAGTGGAATCAGAAATGAACTCATCAAGATCAATCCAACAACCAAGGACATCAAAGTCTTCACGCCACCAAGCACGGGCGAATTACCAAGCGTGATTGGGAATTTGGAGCCGTTCAATGATATGTGGCGAGGACCGGAAGGAGTATGCGCTCTCTTTGCTGTATAAGAATATTTGCTGATCTACCCAGATGCTCTACACTCAAACAACCGCGAACGTTATCTCGTACTTCACCTACGACACCGAAGAGTTCATAGATTTTCGTCCTCCAACACCACTCGCAGGGCCGCTGGGCATCTACGTCGCCTCAGACGGATACGCTTGGTTCTGCGAATTCTTTGCCAACAAAGTCGGACGTCTCGACTTCAACACCGGTGAGATCATCGAATATGACATTCCCATACCGCTCTCCTCCTGCGCCGTTATCCGTGCCGAGACGTCAGACGCCGAAGGAACATATGTCTGGTTCACAGCCTTCACTGGAAATTACAACGGTCGTGTCAACATTCAGACTGGAGAGATCAAAGCCTTCCCAAGTACGAGTTTGCTGAGCTTCCCGACGGAGAACACGGTTGATGGCGAGGGAAATGTGTGGTTCAGCACGGCGACGAGGAATTCGGTAAACAAGCTCAATCCGAACACGGGAGAGATCACAAGTGTCAAGCAGCCAGGAACTCTGATTGAGGCTCCGATCAGTGTGGACCCAAGAGTCAATATTGCTGTGCATTACGGGCCGGGTAATGCGATTTGGTTTACGGAGCTGGCAAGGAATAGGATTGGGAGGTTTCAATTGTGATCTCAAAAAGAATGAAGGAAATATTTCTTTGAAGCAAATGTGAGTACTGAAAAGTTTAAGTGTCGTCGCTAATGATCGGAAATCAAACAGTTGTCTCAATTAGCAACGAAGAATTTGTGATTACTAAATTATATGTATGAACTTTCACAATTCACAAGTCTTTTATTTTTTAAAATTCTTACAAACATAAAATTTTCGAATCTGTGATTTGATATTTCAAATGAGTATAAGAATTTACGATATTATATCCCAGATTCTAATGCAAATTTAGGGTACAAAACTCTAAAACTCTTCATCAAATAAAAGCTATGTATATTCATGATTATTCAATTACATGAATGATTTCTTAAAATCGCAAGCCTTTGCTTATCTCAAACTCCTGGGAACATAAGAATTCCAGGTCTGTGGTTACTCTTAATCAATATGGGAATATGGAATATGATATCCCAAAATCGAGGAAAGTCAAAGGCGCAATTGACATTCGGCGCCGACTCTCATTCAAGATTCCCAAGTATACACCAAAAATACAATGTTGAAATGACTGAAACTGGGCGCTGTTAATTACAACCTAATACAAAGGTAGAATGTGTTCGTTGCTTTATGACTTCTCAGTATTTCCGAAGCCTCTTTATGTCGATAAGCTAACAATACTTATGAAGGATCTACTTATGTGCTTACCTGAATAGTTTAGCTGATTTATAGACATGTGTAGATCAAAGTCGAACAGACCTTTGCGATGCTGCTCAAGATGGCTGCCCCAGAGTTGTTGTAGCGAGAGCGCTCAGGGGAACCTTGGGCGGCTTCAGGCTTGAACGTTGAAGTTAGAGGCTGCATGCGTTAAAGTTCAGGGTACGAACGCTGAAATCACCAGGATTTTATACGGCACAACGTTGAACTAAAACAAAAAACTCCATTAACTATCTCTACAAACGCCTTCCGATTCCCCTATTTTCCCTCTCTTCCCCATCAAACCTTAACCGACATACTCTTCGTGATCCCCTTCGCGAGCTCATCCACAAGCCCACTCGTCTCTCTATTGGCTTGTTCGTCCCGTTGGCCTACAAATCCCAAGTCAGCAGTATCACCGCAATTCAAAAATCCACACTTACTCACCAGACTCTCGCGCGGCCTTCCACGCCTTAAACGTACACCACTGGTTATGCCCATCCAGGAACTCCTCGTGGGCCTCGTCGATTCCGGCCTTGAACTTGGCGGTGAAGGTTACCTCGCCGACTTTGTCGAGTGTCATGGTGTCGTCTGGGGAGTCGACCACGTTCTGGAGAAGTCGATCCTTGTTGTTGGTCTTCCAGATTGGGAGCGTGTAGGTGGCTTCTTTGTTGTCGACTAGCTTGTGGAGCCAGAGGACGGCGTAGTGTTTGCTCTTTCCAAGAGGGCCGCCAATCTTCTCTGTCAAGCCGGACCCCACGAATTCGATGACGACCGGACTCAAGTAGCGATGGCTGACTGGGATGATATTCTTTGGCTTGTCCAGTGTCCAGCTATGCCCACCATCAGAAGAACTCCCGTTCTTGATCGCACGTCTTGATCCAGCAGCTCGAATGTTGATCTTGCTAGTATACATATCTCCCTTGGCGACGATGGGCGAAGAGAATACGAAGGATCCCACAGAGTATCCCAGAAGCGACTCCTCGAGCTTCATCTTCATCGATCGGAAGATCATGCTGACTCGAATCCGCCCTGTACCTTCGCCACCCTTCAAATCATAGAACTTCACGACAGAAGAAGATTCGTGGAAGATCTCAGATAGCTTCACAGAAGCGACACCGACAAGGCAATCGTCAGATTTCTTTCTGATATCCCAGACGGAGAGATTTAATGTGGCCAGCCTCCAATCGCGAATATATGTCTCGGTCGAGGAATTGTACGTCGGCGTATTGCTGATATGCTTGGTTCGAGTTCGGTAGACCAACTGGTCATTGATATCGGCAGAAACGTACAGCGAAGGAATGTAGTCGACACTAATATTCTCTGCATCTCCTTCATCCTCTCCATCATCGTCCTGTCTTTGAACCTCGACATATCCCATAGATTTCTTGTTCGGATTGCTGACTTCGACGTTGATGCATTGATGGATCGTCAGGCCCAATATTCCCGAAGGTAGGTTTGGATCCGGAACCGTGTTCTGCGCATTCTGCTCCTTCTCCTCTTCGGGAACCTCAACTTTCTCTCCACGATGGTCGCGAGGGTCCTTGGCGTCGGTTCGTAAGGCTTTGTGGTACTCTGCGCGGGGGAAATACCCGATCTCCCATTCCAAAATACCCTCCGCATCTGTTCCTTCAACATCACCCTGCAATTGATCTTCCCGCTTTTGCATCTCATTTGCCTTCAAGACAAGCTCGTGTAATGGGAACTCGCACACACCAGAAACATCGTCCGAACCAGTGGTATCAGAATCCCAGAGACGAAGCAGAACATTCTCTTTTCTCTTGACATGCTCAGCTTTGATCATGATGATTGCAGTTTCTTCCCAGACAGGATTCCTATCACCCTTGATGATTCGAGTAGCATACATCGGCTTCTCGTACTTGCTAAATGCGATCGTAAGATATGGATCGGCGCCTGGTCCTCTGCTATCTTGACGAGCGAGGTTTCGAGCACGATGAATCTTGACGAACAGTACTCCAATGGATTCGGTGTCTTCCTTTTGATCTGATCCACCAACATACACAGTCATATCGAGACTCATAGACTTGGGTTGGACGAAATCTTGTGCTGCAGCATTGATTTGAGAGACGAGAGTTGTATCGATGAGGGGGAGGTTAAGGAGATCGAAAGCCCAAGGAGCACCAAGCGACACAGCCGTGTTGACTTTCGGGTTCTCGGTCAATGCAAATGTCATGTTCTTCAAGAATGGCAGATCCGGGTGCATTTGTAATCGAACACGAACTGTAGCGACGAATTCTTTGACCTGAACGAATATGGGGAGCGGGACTGGACCAAGCATTGCCACAATATCGACATGCATTGAATCAGTTCGGGGTTTGAGGGGAGCTTCGTGGTACGCAACAGCAATCTCGAGGTTATAGAAAACACCGCCCTGTTCCCGCTCAATTGCCTTGTCTCGCTTTGCTTTCTCGTCAGCCGATCCATCTCGTTGATCACCATGAGATGGGACCAAGGCTCCAAATTCCGAGTCGGGGAGAGACCGCATCGACAGGACCCGGACTGGAACAGTACCATGACCAAGTTTGGCTATCTTGACAGCAACCGGGATACCTTCGGGAATCATAGGCTTGATGGTATCATTGACTTGGGTAGCGATTCCATCGAAGAATTCCTGCTGGAGAGTGTGCCACAGAGTTCCCACCAGACTGTTCATCCATTCGACAGACTCTGGGACATATCTCAGCTTTTCCACCTTGGGTTCTGCCTGTTGGATGCCATGACTGCTGGCTGTATTTCCGACACTGATAAGAATGAAGTAAACACCGGCAGCCACTCCACCGGCTGGAAAAAGTGATTTGAACAATCCTTTCCAACCTCCACCGATGAACAGCCAGTCCAGGATAACCACGGCCGCACAGATCACGTACGAGACAGTCAAGGCATCTTTGTGGATTGCCTTGAATGCTTGCGTGAGATCGACGTTAGGAGTTGGTTGGAAGAGAACATTCGATTTCTCTGCCCCAATCGGAACATCCTCCGTCGCGCCAGCACGAGCTCCATCTTCCTCCTTGGTTGTACTCTCATGTCCAGTGGTATCTGCTGCCGCTCCTGCTGCCTTGCTGCCATCCTTAATTTTCTCATTTCCTCCCTCTGCAAAGTATTGTTTCGATTGTTCTTGTCGCTTCTTCTCGTTTTCGCGGAATCCTTCGACTGTGGGAGGAGGATTTCGAGCGGAATATGCTTGGCCGTAGGGCGTTGGGTCGACGGGCTGAGGACGACCACTGACACTTCGTGGTACTTCTTTTCTCTGAGGAATATCGGCAGAAGGGCTTCCGGTCAGATTCGCAGAGCTGGTTGCAGGTGGTGATGTGGTGCTAGTCGAAGCCGTGGCAGGCGGAGAAGTAGTGTTCGTGTTCCTGGTAGAACTAGTTGTTGTTGGTTGAGATGTGAGGTCTGCTGTGCTAACTGCTGGAGTCGGAGGAAGTGGTTTGCCAGTTGCCAGACTCGCATCTCCGGTAGAATGTTGGGTATTCGTAGGAATTGATTCGAGGACAGCTGCAGACTCGGAAGGTAATGGTTTCCTGGAAATTCCGCTGCCATTGACGTCGTCCTTCGGTTGAATGCCTTCCCAAGTGCTGTACAATCCACCTGTTGGCTTCACTGTAGACGCATCTGGCAAATTCTCTGTCGGCTTCTCAACCCCATTGGAATATCGAGGGGTATCCCCAATCTCCGGGACATCCTCGCTGTTTCCTAGAAGGACTGAAGCTGGTATTGTTCCTCCCATTGCTCCAGTATTGTACTGATCTGATCCTGAAGCCATGGTGGTGATTTTGGAGCTGTTCGCAGCTGTGTTGGGTAGCTTGGGAGGGGTTGGCGTGAACCAGAGATGCTAGAACTCCTCTCCCAGAAGAGCTTGACGAAGAATGAAGTGTTCAATTCCACAAAGTGGGAATATCTTCATGCGATTCAAGTCAAGACACTCAAAGTTTTCCTTATTGCATGGCATTCATCATTGATTGCGTTCCTTGTGAAAGCATGCTATCCCATCCCTATGGCTAAAGCTCACCGACGTCATGTTTCCCCACAAACTTGGCCTGTCCGGAATCCTGGCGGCGATCAACAGGGATGAGCTTCAGCTTTGACGTCATGGAGAGCCGCAACATCGAGAGACACCACGCAACCAATTCTTTCCTTGCCCAACTGCTTGTGAGCAGGAAGAATTGACCTCGAGAGCTTCAATATCTTACTTTCAGTGCATTTGTTTACTTTGCATTGTTGATCGGGAATTCGTGCTGCTTGTGAAGTTAGGAGGTGTATCGAGCTTCCAAGTTCCAAGCTTCTACCTTCGCTGCAACCCCTCAATCACCAACAATGAAGCCATATTCTGCCAGGAACAAGGTATGCAGGAAACAGAATAAATGTCTGTCCTCTTGTCTAACATTTCCAGGTTCCTACAATTCAAAAACTCGGAGAAGAACTTGCACAACGACTCAGTCTTCAAAATGCCGATGCATCAAAAGCAGCAGCCGGAAAGGATCCAGAGAAGGTCGCCAAAGCCAAGGCTGCATCGCGAAGACGAGTAATCGATCCAACAACAAAGAATGAGGTAGTAATTCAGGACGTGGATGGAGACTTCGCAGACTCAATTGCCCGGCCGAAGATCACAGTCCCAAAAGCTGCAATCGATTCGGATCGTGCTCCTCAACCAAAGGACATCCCGGGCGTTCCACCCCCTCATCTACCAAAAGGAGATGGAGAAGACTACAGAGCAGTTTTGGATGACCTCGCCCCTCCTGAAGCAAATCCCGATAAAACATCAGATCTCCTACACCACTCGAAGAACCATCGAGTAATTTATCATCCAGTACCTATCGCAGATCTCAAGCAATCATTCTACGCACTCGAAGGAACAATACTCTACACAACAATTGCAGCCACAGTTGGACTTGGTGCCTTGAATTGGATGTTCCTTGGTGGTGGAATCAAGGGATTGATTGGATCGATATTTGCCGGAGTCATCCTCTCCTCAGGAATCCATCTCTGGCTACGGGGGATCCAAGAAAGTGCAAATGCAGTCAATTGGGATGCCGAACGGAAGAGAGCCCAGGCAGCTACCGAATCTCTGGTACCGGAATCTGTGGAATGGATGAATTCGCTGGTCGGCGTTGTCTGGGGATTGATCAATCCGGAAATGTTCGCGGCCATGGCAGATACCCTCGAAGATGTCATGCAGGCATCTGTTCCACCTGCTCTGATTCAAAACGTCAAAGTCTCGTCTATCGGTCTTGGTGATCAACCTTTCAAAATTCTTTCCCTACGATCTCTACCATCTGCAGATGAGGAGAAGGGACACGAGAAACAAATGGCCACTGGTGAAGGACTCAGCAAGGAGGAGATGGACAAGAAACACGAGGAGCGTGAGTTGGAGGGAGAAGATGATCCCAGCATGAAGTATTGTAAGTTTGCCGGCACCGCGAAAGTACCCCACTAACTTCCCAGACAACTTGGAAGCCTCGTTCGCATACTCCGCCATTCCAGCAAAGGGCGTCATTGGAAAGGCAAAGAACTTGCATCTTGAGGTCGTTTTCTACCTCGGTGTCCAAGGTCTCTTCGGCGTACCACTTCCCATCTTTGTCGAACTCAATGGCATCATTGGAACCGTCCGCCTTCGGTTCCAACTTACTCCGAACCCACCTTTCCTCCGCAACCTTACATTCACATTTATGGGCCTCCCAAAGATCGATGCGTCCGCGGTGCCTCTCACATCCAAGGGCATCAATGTTCTTGATCTGCCATTGATTTCTGGATTCATCAACTCTTCAATCGCCGCCGCTCTTGACATCTATGTCGCTCCCAAATCCCTGATCATGGACATGTCCAAGATCCTTCAAGGCGATGCTGTGAAGAAGGAGACCGATGCCATTGGATTGATTTACGTCAAGCTCAAGCGCGCCGAGGGTATTCCTGCACAAGATAAATCTGGCAAGAGTGACCCATTCATCACACTGGCATTCTCGGAATTCGGCAAGCCTGTTTACTGCACGAGAATTATCGAGCAAGAGCTTGACCCATCTTGGAACGAGCAGACATGTCTATTGGTCTACCAAGACCAACTCACCTCAGGCGAGAAGTTGTCCGTGGAACTTTGGGATTCTGATACGGTCGGAAAAGACGACAAAGTTGGCAACATTGAGTTTGACCTCCGCGATCTGATTAAGGAATATGCAAACAACATCGTGGAAAGACGTGACGAGCTTAAAGATGACAAGGGAGAAACATTGTCTGGTCATCTGTACTGGGACATTGGATATTTCCCTCGCGCAAACTTCAAAGAGTCTATGAAGACGGACGGAAAGGACGACAGTGTTCCAGCCGAGATTCGTGATCGTCCCGAGTTTCAAGACGACAAGGGAACTGTCACGACTGATCAAGAGGTTGGAGTAACCACGACACCACCAGATCCAACCTTGCCTTCTGGTATCTGCTCAATCCTCATCCACCAAATTGAAAATCTTGAGGTTGAAAGACCTTCAGGAAGTTTTGGAAGCTACCAACCTTGGACACCTGCGCAGATTACTGGAGAAAACACCGACGAAGAAGGAGACGCACTCCCATCTTCGTACTGCACCGTCCTCCAAGATGACGAGCTGGTCTTCCGCACACGTACCAAAGTCCATTCATCAAATCCGATCTTCAATGCCCAAACTGAACGATTCGTCCGAGATTGGCGCAATGCTATCTTCACAATCACCTGCAGAAACAGTCTCAATCGCGAACACGATCCAATTCTTGGTTGCATCACAATTAAATTGAGCGAGGTCCTTCACACATCATCCCAGGTCACTCGAATCTTTGCTCTCGACGGCGGTATGGGGTATGGAAGAATCATGGTGTCAGTCCTGTTCAGATCTGTCGGCTTGCAACTGCCTCGAAACATGCTCGGTTGGGATCTTGGTTCGTTCGAAGTTCTGGGTGACAAGGTTTTGGTCGAGAATGACAACAGTGGTCTCTTGTCAAAATCAAGAATCGAAGTCCATACAGATGTCGGCAAATCTGCTATTTCTCGAGGCTGGATCGAACAACATCCTCAAGGTACTGCCTGGAATCTGATGAGAGTCAAGGAATCCCATCGAGACATGCAAAAGCATCGCATCATTGCTCCAGTTAGACGCCGATACCAGTCTCCAATCAGGTTGGAATTCTTCAACAAGGGATCCCGCAAGGCTGTTGCATACGCGATCTATTGGCTCACCGATCTGATTGACAACAAGGAAACCGCCCTCAGCATCCCCGTATACAAAACCCCAATGCCAAAACAAATGACCCAGAATTACATCGCGAACATCGAGATGGACAAGATCAAGGCCGACCGAGTTGGTACTATTAAGATGACGGTCCGCTTCAAGATGGGAATGGACGATACGCATCTTCAATGGCTCAAGAACAACGATCAACGCGAGACGTACGAGTCCTGGCTCTGCACCGTCGCCGAAGGATACCGCACACGCGTCGTCAAGCGCGAAACCCCAGATACCGTCAAGCAACTAATCAAAGAAGGCAAAGTCACAGCAGCAGGAACCAGCATGAACGGTGACACCATCTCCGAATTTGGAACCATCAAAGGCCGGTCCAGCATCGACACGAAAGCGAGATCCGAGGAGTCAGATGCAGAAGACGAACCTGACCCAGTCAAAGTTCCACGCGAGGCACCAGGCTACGAGCAAGAAGTGTCAAATTACCACGAGACATCTACTGATGAACAGTGGGCTGGTTTCGGCTCGGAACTCCAACAATACACATCTGTCCCTTCGTCCATTGTATCTGATGACCGGGAATCTTTGAACATCCAGGAAGACTTCACGGACTCAGAGATTGAAGATGAGGACCTGAAGAAGCGTCGTCAAAAACAGGATAAGGTTCACTCGAAGCACGAATTACATCGGAAACAGAGGGGAAAGATGAATATCAAGGCTGTGAGACATATGAAGTTCTTGAAGGATGAAGTTAAGGTCGCTGGGCATAGATTGAAGGGCAGGTTCAGTATGACGGGGAAGGAACCTGGAAGTGAGTTTTCCCCACGCACTGCGTGGAATTTAGCTAAACGAGATGCAGTTGAAACGGAAATGTAAGGTACGAAATGTGGATTGGACGGGATGTGGCGTTGGATTGGAATTTTTTTGGGAGTTTAGAAACAAAATTATATCTGTTCATCAATGCTTGTCTTGCGTTCATGTGAAGCAATGCTCTGCACGGAGAGTGTGTGCCGGATACCCCTGAAAATTTAGCGAGGCCCCTAAATGAATACCCCGCACTTTCAGTCCGCTCGACGTCCCAACCCCCAATTTCTTAGTTTGAAATACGTGCTTCGACATTATAAAAGTCACTTCGCATCCCAGACTGACCTTCGGGCATTGATTCCTCAATACAAGGAGTTTTGGCGTTGCAAATGTGCGGTGTGACTTCTGGTGGCGGGGTAAAGTGGGGTCGTGGAAAGTAAGTAAACAAAGCCGGAAGCAATGCAGGAGTGAATATATACTCTTTGGCGATAGGATAAGCTGGCCCTTAATTTTCCAATAAGAACTGAAACGGAGATGCCGTCGCCGACTTAAAAAAGTACGCTCCTGGGTTGAAAGGCTGGACCTCAGGAAATGTTTATCAAATGGTTATACATCTAACACTACAAAATTCTATAAACATTTCACACAATAAAGGTTATTCATATTAAGCTTGTATTGTTCACAACTTCAACCTCGACATCATAAACAATTACCAAATGGTCGAACAATATATACAAGGCCGTTTTCACGCCAATGCACGAGTGACACGGGTGTCATGAAAGTATTCAAAGTATCTCTTTTTGGTAGCCTTAAATCTTTTCCTGAGTCTCAACGTATTGGCCATATCCCTGCTTCTGAACGTCGGTAACATATTTCCTCATCTTCCTCGCAGGAACCTTCTTGGCGAACATCTCATCCAACTCTGCAGAATTTCGTTGCGACGGCTCTGGAACGTAAAAGTACACGAGTACAGTCACAACGATACCAGTGCCCAGGAAAAGCCATGCAGTCTTGTAGCCCCAGTTCGCATTGTTCACATCCACTAGAGATAGGGTTAGCACAAACAAGGTACAGGGGGGAATTGAAAATTCTTACACATAATAGGAACGGACGTGTTGAATGTGAGACCAAAGAGGACAGAAGATCCTGCAGCCAAGCCGGCTGTTCTTGCGCGGAGTTTCTGCGATGCAACTTCACCCACAAATGCCCATCCCAGACTTCCCACTTCACATCATTCATTAGCTGGTAATTACCAAAAGTCGAGAACAAGACTCACAAGCAACATTGAAGAACGACCACACACAAGCCACAAATATCAGGAAATTCTGTAAGGGCGTCGTTTTTGGGACAAAACCTAAAATGCCAACAACAAGCATGGTGAATGTGCAGACTATTGCAGAAGTGAAAACAACCTTTCGGCGACCAAATCGATCGGTGAAAAGGATCAAGGCAATAGAGGTTCCCAATGCAATAACAGCTAGAAGCAAGTCAAGTCAGCTACCAGCATCTGCTAGTCAATTGACGAATACTCACTGAGAATGGTAGTAATTAAGAACGGATCGGTAAAACCACTTTGTCTGAAGAACAAGCTCGCATAAGTATTGAGAAAAGAAAGACCAGTAAGCTGTTGAGCGCAGATTGGAGCAGCAGCACCAAGAGTTCGAACGGCGTTTGTTCCCTTAAAGCACTCCAGATAAGAACGAAGAAGAGCTTTCCGTCCCTTGGTATGAAGCCCGAGTTCTTCAGCCTCCTGGCGCTCGCGGATAATAGTATTCCGGATGACAGCGAACTCTGCATCGACGTCATAACCTTCAACGTTCCCATTGATTCGTCGAAGGGATGCTTTTCCTCGATCATCTTGATCGCGCTCGGCATAATAGGCTTTAAACGTGCGAAGTCAGCGGACAAGAAAGCCTACTCTTCTCGATAAACGTACCAGCAGTCTCTGGAATCCAGAAGAAGATCGGTAACATCAGGCCCAAGAATCCCCATTGCGTCAAAATTGGTGTCTTATAGTCGAGAGGATCCACCCTCTCTCGGAGAGTTAGAACAAGGGGACCGAGAAAGTTTCCAATCCTGTTCCAGAACCCATAGCAGAAGAGCATGGCACCGCGAACGTTCACAGGGGCCCATTCGGTGACATAGATTGGAAGAGTCGCCTGAATACATCCGACTCCCATACCTGCTAGTATTTTTGCGCCAGCCCAATCTTGCCAGTTCCTAGCAAACGTTTCAAGGAAAAGGGACTAGAGCAAAAACATCAGTCCGGCACAGCAAAACGACCTGACGATCAGTAACAATTTGAGGGACAAGGCATACAGCAGCAAGGATAACCCATAACAGATACATTGTCATCTTCCGGCCAATCTTGTCTGATACCGGGTTTAGAAGAACCATGCCAATGAGCTGCCCTAGAGATTGCAAGGCGCCCCAAAGCGCAGTATAGTTGGCGTCCAATGTATATCGTCCGGTCGCGTCGGGGAAACCAAAGTGATTGATGAAGCCTCGATTGGCAATAATGTTCCCGTTGAGAGCGATCTGGAAGCCGTCCGCGCCTGCAGCAATACACATGAGGTTACAGACAAGACACGCCTAAAATCCACACCGGTCAGTACCACGTCCGGTCCTTGTCGAAGAAGAATGAATAATATGAGAAGGAGAAGTGCACACCTTCCAAAACTTCTTGACCGTAGTCAACAGACCAAGCTCATCAAACGATGACTTAAGAAGCGGCCCGTCGCGGGGTTTGTGACCATCTTCCAGATGGGAAGTCTGGGGCTGGATGGTATCGTTGAGCTTGTCGGCTGTAGAAGATTCAGGCATGGTGGAAGGTTGAGACGCTGCCATGATGAAAGAAGATGAATGTGAATGATGTCGAAGTCTGGAGTCTTGATGGCGAAGATGCTCGCTTTTATACAACTGATTCAAGGCCTCCCTAAGTAGAATCTTGATATGGGGTGCTAGAAGCTTGGTTCTCCCGTGGCACTAAACATAAAGAAGGGGGGCCCTAAATGGCACTGTCCACCAGCATGAATGAAAAGCTCTGGGGAGCGGGGTTCGGGGTAAACAGATGCGAGGAGATCCGGATGTCGAAGCTGCTGAGAAGAGTAGCAAAAATCATGATGAGTTATTCAGACGGAGGTAACGATTCGCTCAACCAGGTTTTGCTAGAACTAATACAGAGTAGGCGAAATTGCGGGGAGGAGAAGAGGATGTTCGCATAATAAGGACCAGAGTGCAGGGATCGGACCTGCGTACGACTTTGCTCCGTCACTCCTGCTGATGCCAAGGATACGGGGCCGTAGAACTTTGCCAAGTGCTATAGCCCTAGAGCGCCAAGCAATCAGGGCCGGAGTTCCAACACACTCTCTCCGATGCTGGTCGAGAGAGCTCGGTAAGAGCTTCTCCTGCTCCATCTTAGCTAGTAGCGGCATTGTACATAGCATCTGAGCTCCCAAACCCCGGTTATGGTGTACATCAACCCCACAAGGGCTCTACGATTGTCAATGAGGTCAAGTAGCTGTAGTTTACCATCTTCTCCTTGCCCGCACGAGCTCGACCTCGACGCTCATTTCTCCTCCCTTTCTCTGGCTGCGAAAACTCGCCTCCTTTGTTACTCTCTTACTTCCAACCCGTTGCACATCAAGATGACCGATTTTACTGCGTTGGAGGACGAACATCAGTATCTCGCGACCGTCCTACCGCGACTGACAATAGAAGAGAAAGTTCTCTTGCTTGCTGGCAAGGATTTGTGGCGCACGAATGCCATCCCACGTCTCGGAATTTCCGAGATCAAGACTTCGGATGGCCCTGTGGGCGTTCGTGGTGGCCTATGGACAGACGGAGTTCCAGCAGCATTCCTTCCCTCGGGGGTTTCATTGGCAGCGACTTGGAATAAAGAGGTTATGAAGGAGGTATGTGGCGTGCTTGTGGACGAGGCTCGCAGTAAAGAGGTTGATGTGTTATTAGGACCAACAGGTACGACTCTCCCCATCTTTAGATTCATTCAATAAGACATTTCAGTTTGTATTCCACGGACACCTCTGGGAGGCCGCAACTTCGAGGCATTCAGCGAGGACCCTTTCCTAACAGGCAAGCTCGCGGCGACGTATATCAAGTCTCTTCAAGACGCCGGGATCGGGGCCTGTATCAAACATTTTGCTGCGAATGACCAAGAAACACGGAGATTCGTGATCAACGAGATCATTTCGGAAAGAGCACTTCGAGAGATCCATCTCCAGCCTTTCCAGATTGCAATTCGAGACAGCAAGCCATGGACCGTCATGACAGCCTACAATAAGATCAATGGAATACATTGCTCTGCGCATGAGGAACTCCTGCAGAAGATTCTCAGAGAGGAGTGGGGGTTTGATGGACTTGTGATGAGCGACTGGTTTGGGACCAACACAGTGGTGCCCAGTGTGATTAACGGGTATGCTTGAAGACTCTACATTTCTGGAACTGAAAACTTAGAGTCGTGGCATAGGATGGATCTTGAAATGCCAGGACCCGTACGAAGACGGGGGAAACACATCCTCGATGCTCTGAAACTAGGGCATTTGACCGAAGAGCATATTACAATATGTGCAAGCAGAGTTTTGCAACTCCTACACCGAACCGGGAAGTACAAAAATCCTGACTGGCAAGAGTCGAGAGAAAAAGCGGTAGATCTGCCAGGTCATCGAGCGATACTCAAGAAAGCAGCTGCTGAAGGTATCCCCATCCAAATTCAACCCTTTTAATAATTATATTGATCAAGCAACAGGTATTGTTTTGCTTAAAAACGAAGCTAATCTACTTCCTTTGGACGTCTCCCGACACAAGAAGATTGCTTTCATTGGGCCCAACGCTGGCATCTCCATCGCATCTGGAGGCGGTTCGTCATCTCTTCTTGCGCATTATTCTACTAATCCGAAAGATTGTTTCGTGGAAGCCGTCAAGGGTGACAGCAGCATTGAGATATCACATGCGCCTGGCCTGCTTGCCCACCGATATATTCCCTTGATTGACCCAAGCATCATGACAAATCCAAAAACCAGAGAACCAGGATTTTTCATGGAGTGGTGGACAAACACGAAACATGAGGGCAATGTCATACACACAGAGAACAGGCCAAGTTCGCATCTTATTTGTTATGATGGACTACCGCCGTGTTTGACTACAGGGGACCGTTATTCGTACCGCGCTACCACAATCTTGACGCCTAAAACTTCGGGTCTACACACTTTCTCATTATCAACCTGCGGCCCTGGAAAGCTCATCCTAGATGATGAGGTATTACTTGATATTGATCGCCACGCTAATTCTCCAAAGTCGAGCCTCTTCATGAGCTACGGGTCGCCGGAGGAGCGCATTGAGAGGAAGATGGAAGCTGGTCGCTCTTACAAATTAGTCTTCCAGGCCGTTAGTAGGGAGCCAAAGCGACAAGAATTCACTTACCACGGAGATATGCTGCGCGAAGAGATCATGGACGGAGGACGAGTCGGATTCTTCGAACAAGTAACAGCCAATTCGTTCGACGAAGCAATTGCCTTAGCACGTGAAAGTGACCTGGTGATCGTGGTGGTAGGCAGAAACAACGAGTGGGAAACCGAGACTTCAGATATCATCTCCATGGAGCTTCCACTTGATACCAACAGCCTCATATCAGAAGTTCTCAAAGTCAACAAAAATACAGTATTAGTGAACCAGACAGGCGGCCCAGTATCGATGCCCTGGATCCAAGAAGCGAGTACGGTAGTTCAGGTTTGTTCGACCGTCAATATCTCCACGCGTAGCTAACGGTTTTAGGCTTGGTATCAAGGACAAGAGCAAGGACGGGCCTTGACTGATGTTCTCCTTGGAAAGATCAACCCCTGTGGAAAGCTTCCTGTCACATTTCCCGTCCGTCTCGAAGACAACCCATCGTATTACCATTATCCTGGTGGCAACGACCGTGTGTATTATGGAGAGGGAATATTTCTGGGATACCGCCATTACGACAAAATATTGTCGCAGCCGCTTTTTCCATTCGGCCATGGTCTCAGCTACACCGTCTTCTCATACGCTAACCTCACTCTAAGCAATGATAAGTTCTCATCTCCGGAATCGAACATCACGGTCAGTGTAGACGTCACAAATACCGGCAGCATGGCGGGCAAGGAAGTCGTCCAATTTTACGTTTCACAAACAAGCAAGTCGGGTCTCATTCGTCCGGTCAGGGAACTGAAGGGTTTCGACAAAATTTATATCGAACCAGGGCAGACGATGACTGCTACGGCTTTGCTAGATAAGGTTGCCGTCTCATACTGGGATGATGGACCACATTGTTGGCGTGCCGATGCTGATGCCACCTTTTTGGTTGAAGCAGCGTCAAGTTCGAGAAATATCAAGTGCGCCAGCAGGTTCAAGACGGGTGGCGGCTTCCTCTGGGTGAATTAGTCGGCCGTTGGGACTGCTTACAGATCATACATTGCTCATTCGTTTTATCAGAGTCTTGCAATATTTAGAATATACAATAGAACGAAATGAAGAAACGTGGCAAATGTGTTGTGGCTTGTTGTGTGTTAAATTACGAAGTCTCTCACTAGTTCCCATGTACGTGAACGCGACGCTGGGATTCTAAGTCAACTGAAGATAAAAACGAATGAGCCTCAATGTCACGCCAACAAAGCCAAATTTTGGTGGGTTTGAGTTATCTACAGCTAATGACAGCTAATGTATTGTCTCATTCTGGAAGTTTGGTGGGTGAGCACGTGATAGACCTGGCCAAGTCCGGTGCGGGGGAGCCACGGTGCAGTAAAACTCAGAGGAAACTCCCTAAAGTTCCGGACAACTTCCTAGCGACGCCGTCTCTCAATTGTCAAACAACATATTGTCAGTTTGTTTAAAGGCACCTCCTTCTTAACAACTATGCGAAAGCTTTACTGTGTAGTTACTAGCACTTAGTCGATGCTTTATCACAAGCTGGTGTTCTTCTCGCGCTTTGTAAAGCAAATCCCGGCCTTCGTATTTTTAGCTTCCCAAACCAGAACAATCTTTACCAGTTCAGCATCAGCATATGCGGCTTGAATAGTACGGTTAATCCGGAAATGTCCAAACGCACGTTTGATAACATCACCACTTCCATCGAAACAAACCCGGATGATGATGGAGATCCTGAACTAGGGCATCCCATCATCGAAGATCGACATGATGATGATCTGGCAAATCCAGCGACAAGACGGGGGCCTCTGGCTCGAATCGTGATGACTCCATCTTCTGAACGCCGAAGGGGAAGGAAGCTAATTCTCGCATTAGGCTTGTAATTCCTGTCGGTCACGAAAGAGCAAATGCGACGAAAGAAAGCCCGTCTGCGGGACTTGTCAAACCATGGCTTTGACCTGTGTATACGGACCACCAAGGCGACCTAAGTATTAATCCTTCCATTGATTGAATCAATCTATATGGCTAACGAGAAAGAAGATTAGATGCTGTTCTAGAGAATATTTCCAATTCATTAAGAGCTCTGGAACTCAAAACAGATGTGCTGGTGGCACGGCTACCCACCATCGCAAGCGTAAGGTATGATTTCGATCATCTGGATGCCATTGTTTGGCCGGAGTTGACATGATCAAATGACGGTAGATCTAGCTCAGCTGATCAAAATGCGTCTCTACGATGGAACTCTCATCCGGATCCGCGAGACTCGATTGACCCAAATCCTCAAGAGAGATATCTGAGATACGGGGCGACTGACAAGTTCAAACATGCAACAGCAGCGCATAAGTTATATACTTGGCCATGTCTTCGGCATATAGTCGCAGGAATGGATCCATATTATTCTATCAACGCCGAGTTGTCTCGAGAGCCGTTGGCAGTGCTTGCAAATATCCCCTTTTGTCTGTCTGCTTCTTCCGACTCTTCGGAGTCGGTCCAGTGGTGTGATTCGATGACCGTGGTACAGATCCGGCAGCTCATGGATTATTATTTCTTGGACCTTCACCTTTTGTACCCGGTTCTAGACAAGGAATTGGTTCTGCAAGTAAGTCTTCGCAAGTTTCTAGAGAACGGTGTCCAGGATGATAGTGACAGCTGCCTGATGCTCCTGGTATTCGCTCTGGGTAGCCAGGCAGCCTATCACCATGGACAGACCGCGTGGGGTCACTCAGGGATGGATAATTCCACCAACCCGGTAGGATTGAAATTCTTCAATACCGCACGTCGAATCTTGCCATTTCTGCCTAGAGGCAAGTGCGAGACGGCTCAGTGCTACATTCTTACTGGGTGAGAGACTCAACCATGATCACTTTGAAGCAATTGGTAGCTTACATGATGAAACAGTCTGTACTATTCGCAGAATCTGCGGACCCATGAATTCTGGTTCTCTATTCAAGAAGCAGCAGCAATTCTGTTGAGTCTATTTTCAGTGTAAGCCAGCACTTCAAGACCACAACGTTGACCATGCTGAATGACGGGTAAGGAGTTCTCCAAGATGCTGTAGTGCGGACGTTGTCCGAAGCTTTTGGGTAGCTTATATCCTTGAAAGGTAATTATACTCCCGTGGAGACAAGGCAGGGCTTATTTTTTTCCGTACAGCAATATCACAGCAGAGCTTGATCTTCCGAAGAGCGACTTGGCACATTTCGAAGACGTCGTTCCTCTACCATTTGGGGAGGGGGCACACTCTGTTGCTCATGCTGATTATCAATTCGTATTTCTTGCACACATCGCGCTTCGCCGTCTCTTGAATCGCATACTACAAAGTATATACGGAACTGGTGCGCAAAACACACTTTCATCTACGGTTGTTCTCAATTCACATAACCACAGATCAGACTGCCAACCTTGGTCCAGACCTTTCTGGCATTCCTACATCCCTAATATCTGAACTGAACTCTCAACTTGAGAACTGGCTTCAATGTATTCCCACGGCGCTTTCGGCCTCTCTTCTCTCGACCCTCATACTTTCACCCACGGACCCTTTATTCTATGAGTCATACCCAAACCACCTGCTAGGACAAATCAAAGGTCGCTACTGGGCTGCCCGATTTGTTATTCACCGTCCATTCGTGTACAAAGCTCTGCACAGTCCGGTAGAGAGTCTGACCGAGGAAGATCTGAAGGGGGTTGAAGAATGCTTGATTGCGGGGTTGAATACCCCGCTACAGATGGGAATCATGTCTGAGAAGCCATGGCTGATTGCTTCTCCATTCGGACCGATTAGGAGGTGTGCAACATCCTCGAATTATTTATCTTCCTCCCCTGCTCCAATTTATTCTCAATGGAACTGTTTTTATTGACCCGAGATTGGCAGCTTCATGGCAACATACACACTGATGTGTGCGGTTCGAGACAACGAGTATTTCGCATCTTATGGCGCCGCTACGACGAGGTGGAAGGTGGTCGAGGAGATGAGAATGAAGATCGAAAAGGAATTTGTGCAGCTGTCGCCTGTCGTGAAGGAGGATTTTGTGAGAATGAACCGCCATAGAGAGCATTGCCACTGACAACACTCCTGTTCTTTCGCCTGCCGCTGATGCGTTAGGACATAGTAGACGCACATGGTGGATATACCCAAATCAAGGCTCAGTCGAGCACATTCTACTTGTGCTGCCTATGTCAGTAATGCGTGAAATTTATGTATCATGGACGTTGTATTTGACCTGAATACGGGCCATAACAGGTGAGCAATAGTAGTAGGTGGACACAGGATCGATTTCACACGCAAGAACTAAACTTAGCGGAGCTGTCTGATTGACATTTTTCAATAATGGTGATTGAAATGTGCCACATTACCATTATCTGTCTTCATTCTCGTCAATTACGTCGCCTCTACTAACCTTTGAGGGCAAAATGAATATTCGAAATATACAATGTCAAGAAACATCAGGAATATGAAGACTTCTAGTGACCTTGCTCTTCAAAAATGATCTCGTATTTTTGAGTGAACAACCAGCAATTATCTTTTCTATCTGTTTATAGAGAAGGTTTTTTGGGAGCACCTTGAGCTCCCGCTATATGTGCAGGCGGCCAATCCTTCTCAGCATCCCATGTAGTTGAGTAATGATGTTTCCCACTTCCTACAAGTTCATCAATGCCGTTCAATACGACTCTGGCTCCAGCATTTGGTGGGACAGTCACGTCTGTCACCATTTGGGTACCTTCAATCTTCCAAGACACGGCATACAAGCCATACGGCGAATCGAAAGACGTCGATGCGTGACGAATTGTGCCACCAGGTTGAGGCCTAACTAGCGCAGTCTTCCAACCAGGAGATAATGGAGAGAGCCCACCAACAGTGTTATGAAGGAAGGCGCAGACAGATCCAAGGGCGTAATGGTTAAAAGATGTCATCTGACCTGGGTTAATTGTGCCATCTGGAAGCATCGAGTTCCATCTTTCCCACTAGATATTGTTAGCGTTGTCCATCTGAAATACAATGATAATAGAAACCTGGGAACATACAATGGTGGTAGCCCCCATAGTGATGGGATAAAGCCAACTTGGTTCCTCCTTCTCCTCCAGCATTCTATACGCGAGATTCAGCTTGCCACTATCGGCAAGCGTTTGGAGGATGATCGGGGTTCCTGCAAAGCCCGTCGTGATTTTGAACACTTCCCAGCGTACGAGCCAATCCAGTCGATCACTCGCTTTTTGTACATGATGTTGGGGTAGAAGACCAAAGCGCAGAGCAAGAGCATGGCCGGTCTGTGTATCGGACACCAAGCGACCGGTAGCAGTTATATATTCTTCTTGAAACAGAGCGAGCAGTCTCGACGACTGAGTGGCATATTCCTCAGCCTTTTCAGTCTTGCCGATTATTCGACCAATCTTAGCTGCTAAGTTTATAGTGTATATGAGATACGCGTTTGCAACCAGAAAGGGGTCCGTTGACGCATGTCCAGGAAATGCGGGAGGTGCCCTAGGATCTAACCAGTCCCCAAACTGTGGAAATTCTGTTGTCCAGAATCCTCTCTCATCTCTGGGCACGCCTCGATCAAGCCAGGCCACCATGCTTTCCCACTGAGTCTCCAAGGTGGTCTTGTCTCCGAAATATGTATACATATCCCAAGGAGTAATGACGGCGCAATCAGCCCATATGGCTGCGGGACGGTTTTGACGGTTTCCAGGTTCAAACGGAACACTGGGAACGACCCATGGTACCACACCACCCAGGTCCCTCTGTTCAGCGGCCAAATCCCGAAGCCAGTCACCTAGGAAGGCAGAAGTATCGAAAAGGAAGTTTGCGGAAGGGGCAAAAACTTGGATGTCCCCTGTCCAGCCTAGCCGTTCATCTCTTTGTGGACAGTCCGTTGGTATGGATACGAAATTGTCTCGCATCGACCAGACGGTGTTCTGATGAAGTTTGTTGATGAGTTTGTGGGAGGAAGTGAAAGTTCCTGTCCGGCGAAGATCCGATGAAATCGCAATTGCCGTAAAGTCGTCAAGACTAAGATTATCGTACCCATTGATCTCGGCATATCTAAACACATTAACCAGTCTCCGCAAGAACAAGCATCGTTTAATGTAAGATCATTCTCACCTGAAACCAAACCATGTAAACTTGGGCTCATATCCTTTGGTTTTCCCACCTAGCTTGACCGACAGTTCTGCTTTTGCACTTCGTAATGGGCGAGTTCCAAGTTCTCCATGTTCCATCACCTCGGCGTGCCTGATGAGAATTTCTTGCGGACCCTTACCCGGTGCATCTTTTTCAAATCTGAGCCATCCCACGATATTTTGTCCAAAGTCTAGCACTTTCTTGCCATTTGGAGTTGTGATGATCTCCAGTGGCTTAAATTCCTGGATTCTCCGCGCAGGAGCGACGTCAGGAGCGATTAGTTTAGCCGAGGGAAATGGAAGCACTTCAACCTTGCCACTCGTGCCCGATTTCTCTGATTTCGTTGACCATGCGTGATCATAGAGGCTCGAGTCGAATATCTCTCCGTTGTAAATCTCGGAAGCCGTAATAGGACTACTTAAATGCTCCCAGCTCTCATCTGTCAGCACGGCGACCTTGCCCTCAACTTCGAGCTGTGCAAGGAAACCCATTCGGTCTCCAAAAATGTTTATACTACCAGGTCGTCCCAATCTTCCCGCGAACCATCCCTCGCCGATGGAAGTCCCGATAGTGTTGGTGCCCTCTTGGAGAAGGTGAGTGACATCGTATGTTTGGTAGTGTAGGAAATGCTTGTAAGATTGCCAGCCTGGCGTCAGCAGTTGATCACCAACCCTCTGACCGTTGATCTCAACTTCATAGATGCCATGTGCGGTCGCATAGAGTCTTGCGTATTGGGGTTTGGCGACGGTGAATGTTTTCCGGAGACAGAATGGTCGCTTTGGAAGGGCAGCATCTTGACGAGGGCCGGATATGAGTTTAGCTCCCCAATCAGACCGGTCTAGCAGCGCTACCTCGATATCAAGACTACTCCAGCCAGTTGTTGAACCGTCTTGACCTTTCGCAGAAATCTTGATGGACGCCTTCTCACGTGAGGAGAGGGGGGTTGATGGCCATGGCACGAGCACAGATTCCCCGCTCGAGACTTGATAGTGCTCTTCTCGGCCGTGCCGAACGACTTTAATCTCGTAGGAGACTTGTTTCCAATTTTTAACGGAGGCCTCATTGAAACGCCACGATAGTCGGGGGGTTGATGTGAAAAGTCCAAATCCATCGTGATGATGCTCGGCGATGACTTGGGCAATGGAAGCACACATGGTGGTCATGCTAGCAACTTGATCGCGAGTGAAGGCAAGAGAAAGAATGTGCAGCGTTCCAAATGTGAAGACGTACGAAGGTATGCGGCTGAAAACAAGAAAGCGTGTCTCTTCAGTCTCTTATACGAACTTTAAGGTCTGCAAGGTGCGTCTGCCATTGTTTGCTTGTGATTACGACATATTGAGATGAAGTTCGCTACATCCTCCCCCGAACTCCTGAGTCATGATGATGCGGAGATTCCAGCAAGGGACGCGGAAACAAAATGTGGTTGAGGCCAGGTCCGGAGCAATTACAGAAGTTCTCCGCCCCGCACAAGACTTCGCCAAAATCGCCCCCCACTCGTGTACTAGTGCATGAGCAGCGGCCTTGGCTTCTCGGACCCCGCAAAACTGTTACAGTAGGCTTACATGGCCGCATCTTTGGCTATAGTCGTCTTGGAATAAATTGTTGAGCAGCACCAATGAAAAGGTTCTGAGGATGTTCTCCTACCTCTGGTCTACACCGCGCTCTAGAACGATGTTGCGAATGTTCTCCTTTCCTATCGTATCTTTGGGCTTTTTGAGGAGAACAGTATTCTCGCTGGTGCCTTTACAAAAGATAATTCCTTCTATGGTATTGAATGCCTCTAGGAGTGACATGGTATCCTTTTAAGTTGGTATATGAGCTGTCGCTTTTATCTTTCGTATGCGGGGCCTAAAAGCAAGCTTTTATCAACTTGAGCTTGCAGGAAGTTTTGAGGAGAGTTACCCTCCTAATGCAGAGCAAGCTGTTTTCTTTCCATCGGAGATAAATATCGATGCTTTCATCGTTAAATGCTTTGTTTCCCATTTCTGCGCCAGAGTTTTTTGATCCAAGTTATCACTATGCTAGTTGCTGTATTATTGAGGCACGAATTTCGTTGAATCGTGAACATGGGAAGAGGTTCTGGCCGCTAATATGGATGCCTAGGAAGGGTTATTTTGCTTAGACATCAGATGACTGGTACACACTATTAGGTGGGATCGAGTAAACACGTTTAAGACCATTATTTGGGCCTAAGAAATTCAAATCCTACATCAAACTAGAAAATGTCTGGTAAAAGAAGATGACTTACACATACGGTCGTTAGTTCTTCAATATTCATAAGAACTGTGCGACGATCATCATCTGGGAGCAGATTATGTATCATTTCGCCTTCTGCGTATGTGCACATCGATGTCAATCTGCCGAACGTCAGTGAACATCTTGCTGAGGTTTTCTTTGCCGATGTGGTCAAAAGTCGACGAAGTTGCTACGATGTCCTTCGCAGGCGCAACCCAGCAAGAGTTTGTATAGAATGCCAAGCAGAAGAATTGGTGGATTTCACGCCGGCAGGCCTCTCCAACTGTCCAAATCCATGTCACAACTGGCAGAGGGCTCTCTCCCACCATTATTTTTATGTCCGGTACACAGGAAGAGTCCGTGTATGAACCGCCATCTTCATGTCGAGTCCCGAGAAGGGCAGATGTAGGACGGAACCCTCGAAGGAATGGTTATCGGAGCTCTGCTTTAATGGCGTTTTGGCTGGTGCTGCAACGCTTGCCAATGATCAAAGGAGCAGGACATCGTGATTATCCACAAGCAGTAGGTTCCTGGAAGTCGATCGGAGTTCCAAGCTTATGATTGATGTGGATGTTGTTTGTTGTCGTGCGTAGGTAGTTGAAGTCTGGAAACGCGGAACCCAGGCCGAGGTGTCGCATCAGCTTCACAGCACAAATTTGTGCTGCAGCCGCATTTGTACCGGGAAGCGAGCCCCTATATTTCCTTTCAAAACAAGAACGTCAGGAAAGTTTGGGAACTTGTTGTCAGTAGGGATGACGCAAAAGCTTTATTCAATTTGATCTTGACTTGCAACTATACCCGACATTGTCAGTCAGGGTTGATATACCTTCAAAATCTCGTGGTTGCTTGAGCCTGTACTCTCGCTGGGCCTCGGTGCTCCTCAAGCGCCTACCCCGCAATGTGGGGGTTGATCTAGTATCGTCCAGCTCTTTACTTTCCTGGAATTGTCGCTTTGTTTCTGGACGATCGACAAAGATCTTCAACGCGATTAACAAACCGTCGCTGAACCAGGGACATACCGAGGTCTGCATCATGACGGTGTGGATCATTCGGTAGATCTTATGGTCTCGACAGCGCAGATCCGGGGAAAAGTCTAAGGATGTTGAAACATAAAGGTTCGCAGCGCACTCACAGCTTTGTATTTATCGACAAGTCATAGTTATTACGGCAGCAAGCATATCAACAGATTCAATCATCATCTTTTCAGCACTTTTCCCCGCTCCAAAACAGTCGTAAGTCTCCATGTGTCTGATCTTGATACGGCTGCTCACCTGGCTTTCACAGCAAAATGCAGTTCTCCCTCCTTCCCGTCCTCAGCCTCCTTGCCGTCGCGTCGGCACTTCCTCAAGCTACTCCCATTCAACGCTGCACAGAGTCGGATGTCGGAAAATCATGTAATGCCGGAGAGATCAATGGATTCTTTCTGACTGGTACCTGCTCTTCGTTACCAATTCGAGGCGACAAGTCACAATTTGCTTGCATTCCCCTTGGAACTTTGTTGGGTCAGCCTATTGAGTAAAGCATTGGGCAGGGTCATGCGATTGGGGTTTGGACGATGCAAGGTCGCTTAGAAAATGCGATTTTGTAAATATTATACGGTGTTGCAATGAGATACACGAACATCCATGCCTGCCTCCATTTCTCCCCGCGCGATTCGTACTCCACATACATCTTTGCTCTACGCACCTGCTCGCTCAACAAACCTCAATCCATCGGTTGTCCTCCTCAACTCTACAGTCACTGCCTTTGAAGCGTCCATCATCTCTTTGTTCGACACTGTTCTTGACAACTTCTTACGCATCTGATCATCACAGCCATGAAATAAAAGAGCGAGGCTTGAACATCTCCAGCTTCGAGTTGAATCCCATAAACCGCTGCGTCGACAACTCTGGATTGTGCATGCGAAAAGCAGAATGGTCACTCCCACCAGCCCAGCTAGCAGTGACACCCAAGCCCATTTGACATGAATACAAGTCTGCGCAACCTGCACTGTTCCCAGTACCTTTCCCGACCCACGTTGACGGATAATCGCTGTCATGGCAGCTGCCAGACCTTCAATGTACTTGGGACGCGGTTGGATGGTCGGAACGTTGACGTTCCTGCCAATTACCGTCGATCAATATATTGTCTGTTGTAAGGGAGTACGTTAAGTTGGCTGCTGTAGTCACTTCCTCACCAGAGGAGTTGTTTTTGCGCAGTGGTAATGTCGAGACCAGAATTTCTTCTGGCATGGATTTGACGATTGAACTCTTGTACGTCTTGACGCATGGGTACAACGAGGCACGGAATGCCCATGGATGCTTCTCACATTGCTTGGTAAAGTGGATGTCACTGTCTAGTACGTTGCAAGACGAGTTCTCACCTTCAACATAAGAGCGTCGAAAGTAAAGAGAGCGTCAAAGTCAGGTGTGAAGCCAGGGCCATTCTCAAGAACCTTCTTGGTTGCCATCATCTTCCAGTGACTGTTTGCGACTGTCACCAAAGATTTAGCTGGTCCGGATGTACTCAGGTTATCCTGCCCAACATCTGCTTCGGCATAATTCATGTTGTCGGCTGGAATTTCCCATGACAAGTCCGGAAGCCAATAGCCCACCGTGATATTCTGCGTGATATTTGGCCGGATGTGGGTTGAAACCATGACGGAGTGGCAGATGCCGAGTGTGGAGAAGGTTGCATTCTGGGCAGCTGGAAAGGTGCAATTGCCGCTTGAGCATTCGAACGGGATGTTTGAAGAGGGATTGACTGGTGGATCGATAGTTCCCATGTACATTGCCGCAGCCATCATATTGTCGAGTTCAGCAAAGCCAGGCTTGCCCAGGAATCCTCCCTCCGTGTAGTTATTAGTCCTGGGAAAGCTCGCAGTGCTTTCTGGAAGTGGCTGAATGCAGGTGTAGTATTGTATGATCTGCTGTGAGAACGGATCGATCGCGAGGGCAAGCACGGTAATCAGAGCACCAAAAGAGGCGAGATAACTGTCAGATCAGCAACAGACTCCTACGTGGAGGAGCGGACATACTGTTTGCGCGTGGTCAGGATCAGCATACAAGCACCCCAAGGTCCTCTCGTGGCGCCGTCGAAATCTTCCATGTCCGCAAGGGCATGAGGTTCATCGAACCAGTGCCACTTCAATTGACTTATTGCTGAGATGTGTTAGCCGAGAGGAAGGTTGGCGTTGGCTTCGCTTACCAGCAGCGACAAAAACCATCATTGCAGCTTTCAAGAGAGCGGTATAGACGGAGATCAGAGAATTGATGGATATCGAATATGGCTAGCTTGGAATGCTTCGATCTTGGCGTACCGCAAGAGCGATTATCATCGCAAACAAATTGCATAGAGCCCAGATACAACAGATTGTTTCGAAGATCCACTTGTCCTCAAATGCTTGAAGCAAGCGAGTGGTAGTTTTGTGTGCCTGTTGCTTGCTCGGCTGCACTGCGGAAGCATTCGGTACGCTTTTTATAGTGACTTTGGGACCAGCTGAATTGTCCTTGGAGTCGTTCTCGGTGCTCTTGACCGAGGTATCGGGGGACTTGGTAGTACGTCCATGGTCGAGGAGGAAGGAGGACTTACCGCATCCAGAGCGGCCTGAGTATTTTGGGCGGGCCCGTACTCGATGTGCTCTGTTGATGGCTTCTCGCTTGTCATCTTGGGTGATCCTGAGGGCCTGGGAGCCAGATTGTTGAGCTAAAGAATTCAGTTTTCATGAATGATGACTAGAGAATGAAGACCGCGGAAATTCTCGCAGTTCATATGCATTATCGAAGGACTTGAACCTCGTCCTTGGAAGTTTAATTGGGGCATTCTCACCAAAGTGCAAGTTGTGCAACCGATTAACCACGCCGGTGAAAGAGAAAACAAACATGACCGTGACGATAGGGCGGACGAATGGAAATCAACCACCTTCAGCATCAGTGGACACCTGCAATGCATCTCTGCGGACTTCTTCTTGTATCACCAGCCACAATGGGAATCCAGCCGCACAAGGCTGCGATGAAAGTCTTGGCTTATCTGAGTTGCTTGACAACTTGCAGATCTGGGAGGACTGTAGTCCGGTGAAGGAACCCGTGCACCACCATATGGCAACTTCTCAAGCCCCAAGCACGCATTTCAGACCCCAAGAGTGCTGACAGGAGAGCTTTCCTGCCCAATTTTGTTTTGTCCTTGATCTCAGGAGATTCAAGAAACTAAAAGTAACATTGGACACCTGTGCAGATATCCCACACTGCAAGGCTGCATCTAGAAGGATGCTTTCTACTTACCGGTCCGGCAAGAAATCTTCAAGCTGACTTGGCCCGCATGAGGGAATATCCAACTGTAACAGATAAATGAGTATGTTCAGGGATGGGTGATGGTCTGGGACGCTGGGAGGCGGTTCGCTCGAGGACGAAAAAGAAAGTCAATGTAAGGCAATGTAAGGCTGAACATTCTTTCACATGCTCCAGCCTGGCATTGACACAGAAGCTGTTGGGCTTTTCTGGCCGCCCCCAAGCTGACAGCAAATCATTGCTTCTTTTGCTCTCAATGCAACAATGGGGCCCATTGGCACGCACACTTTCAGGGAGATTATCAAGCCCTTCCTAGGCAACAACGGCAAGAAGCGCCAGCCTCGTTCCTAAGCTGACGTTGGGCATGAAAGACAGACCAAAGCACTCCGGATGAATGCCACGCTTCGCGAAATGGCTTGTGGGCCAGCAGCCTTTATGCAAGACATCCAAAATGGAACTTCAAGGTCACTTTGTGTGTTTTATCCTGCCATGTGAGCCATGCCTGAAGCTTTCTGAGGCTTGTCGGGCTTACAGTGTGTTGGAGTATCGCTGGACAGCGTTCATCTCGGGCTGCCCCTTGCCAACAAGCGCCTAGTTATGCTAGACAGTTCAGTCTCGTTCCTTTCGCAGGGTCAGAAGCATTGGACTCTGATCGAATATGCGAGTTCCATCATGCAAGACCAACCACAGCATGAGGGCTCGGTGGCCATATTGGCGGCACGCTCAATGTGGTTGGATCGAGCTTCAGGCTTATGTCGCCTAATTTACAGGGTAAGAGCCCCGAACCTTTTGGACCGGATCGCTAACCTTCGTGGCCTCACGTCCGACCAGACAACATGAATCAATGATCGAAACGACGGCAAATGCCCTCATGTATTCTATTTGCGAGTAGCCTTGCTTCTGACTATTGGATACAACATGAATTCGGACCTCCAACCCGAGCATCGTGGATTGTTGCTACCGATTCAGCCGGCATCACCCTCAGTTGAGACAACGTCAACCTGAGCCGTAGATCTTCAAATCCATCCTTCAACCATTTCGCTATATTTATCCACCTCGTTTCCTGGAAATCGCTCTGCCATTCCTCCAACATTCTTTCGACTTCTGCCTGTTCTGTCCTCCCATCCGCGGCTGCCCACGCAGAAACCAGACAGAAAGGGATATATGAAGAACCCAAAGGTCGATACTGCATTGCATTCTCAGCCAACAGCATTAATTCCGAGGAAACCTTTGCTGACTCTGCGGAAAGTGTAACATCGTCTGGCGAGAAGATCCGAAGGACACTTCCCATGTTCAAGACGATTGAACCTACCAAGCCGACCATAGCTTGAATGGCTGTGTATTGTTTGGTGACAGGATACGTCTGTAGAGGTGTTCGGACTGCATTCATGGTCTCGCTTGCGATCGCCAGTCGTTTTCGAGCCATCGCGTAATCGAGGAGCGATTCTTGATACATGGCTGCGATTTCCACAATGTAAAGTTCCGGATCTCGGAAATACTTCCCCACGTTTGCGAGGCCAGGTAAAGTGATGCTTAAAGGCACTCTCTGTTCGTCAAAATATCTTCGCGGGCCATACTGTGTACCATGAACATCATCTAGCTTGGCAAAGAACTCGTCGAGATTAATTTTGGGATTTGCGAAACTTTCCATGGCCTGTAGGTCAGCGAGATTCTTGACTTGAGTGACTGGCTTACCACTGCAGCACAAATCGTAACCAGCATTTCCACCTCGTAGCTGTCTCTCCATTTGTCCACGGGTGCAGCATTCAAGAAATGTGCCATGTCTTCTCCATGACTTTGCAGAAGATCATCCCTCCTCCCGATCCATGACTGAATGGTCAACCGAGTCTTGAAACAGCAAGCGGAGTCCTACCTGGCAAATGTCCATAAGATAGATTGCACACAAGGTATCTGGAGTGTAGGCTTTTGCGGGGTCGCTCATATGAAGTCGCAGGGTTCTCAGGGCATTGCCATATTTGTCCAGCATGTCTGGGGATAATTGTTTTGTGTGCACGTATGGAAACGATGCAGCTAAAGCACCAACGGAAGCATCAAGTGCATCATTGGTTCCCAGTCGGCGCGGGATATCACTGAGGAACCCTCCATAGTATGTCAAGTCGTACCTCACGTCAATGATCCCCAAGGTAGAGATGAAGTCACTGAGCAACATGGTACTCCCATTACTGGGTGGCGAGACGAGAGAAGCTGGCTGTGACTTTCGAACAACTTCCAATTTGGTGCTTTGATTCTTGAACTTGTACCGTTGCTGACCGCCGCCTACACAATTGATTTTGAGCCTTGTACATCTGGCACAAGCTGGTTTTGATTGGTCGCACTGGAGATTTTAGATTGCTGCTCCCTCCTTGAAGGTAGGGCTGAACAAACCTTCTTTTTCTGCTTCCGACAAGCATCGCAGCCCCGACTAGACGGGACGCCAGGCATGATGAGGCGCGTGGTTTGTCTCGATTTGGATGTTGAAAGCGCTGTTGGTGGTCAATTGGGGTGGGAATTTACCTTCTTTATAATCCCGCAGCGGCAAAGTCGCTGATTTGTTCCATCTTGAACACTCATACAAAAGGGGTCTACAGCCAATGGATTCCCATGATGTTGTCGGACAAGGCTGAGGGATCGGCCTTGTGCTTCCAGTGACGCAACAAATACTTGGCAGATACTGCCACTGGATCAATATCACAGCCCTACCAGTTGAGCTGATCTTGGCTTAAGCACTTCCCCACAATTCCAGTCAGTGTTGTTGGGCTGTGTCGAGTTGGTGGATTAAGCGACAGAGCGCACGATATAACCCGAAACGGATGAGATCTGCTTGCACATGTACGTAAATTGTACAAACAGCTGCAACTTTATTAGCACGGCACAGCAAAAGTTATTGCAGGCAGCGCTGAATGGTTTCACAAAAGAACGAGATAATCATGGCCCTCATAGAATATCGGACTGATATATATTCCTGGCTGGACTCTGCCATGGCTCTTCGGCATCCAGACACAAAATCAACGAGCACCACTATCCGATGAAAGTTTCCACCAAATTAAAGTACATCGTTCAACCACTCAACAGCGTCTTCATTCACCCAATTCATAAAATCGTCAAACCCATCCTTCGCCATGAGTAAATACATCTCGCGACTCATCTCCTCATCTTCCGGCGGCTCCCCCGCAGCTTCGACATTCTCAATCCGCTCGTCGCCTCACATCCCAGATCACATCGTCGTACATCCACTCGGGTATCCCGCGGACGTACCGCCAGTATTCACAATCGTCACCTCAACTTCTAAACCTAATGTCTCAATCTTTCGCGGACATGCAGATCCAGCGAATAAGCTTGGAGATGCCATTATGCACACATTTTCGTCCACAATCGACCTCAACCATCGTGGACAGACGGCTTCCCTGAAAGAAAACTCGTTGTCGGGAAACTTCACGCTTGTCTCTCCTATTGGCAAATTCAAATGGGGCGTCAACCAAATCACAGGGACCGGATTGGAATTAAAGGATAGTTCAGGGACGAAGTTGGCTTCCCTGCGGTCAGCTGGCTTTCCAGGATCTGGGGAAAGGAAGTTGGAGTTATTTGTTCCTGTTGATGACATATTTTTGGAGTTGATTGTGCTGTCGGCTATGACTGCGAAGACTTCTCAGAAAGGCACCAATGATGCTGTCGGCGAGGTTGTCAGCGCAGTGGCTGGCGTGTAAGTTTACCGCGAATTAGATTTAGGTTCAGGGTTTGCGAGCTGGTACTGGCGTTCCATAGAGCAGATGTCCTGAATTAAGATAGCCTTGTTTAGATTGTCGGTTTATTTCCACCTTGATAAGTGCTGACTGACTGGAACATTTGGAAAGACGAGTGTTATTACAGGCTCCACTCTGCGAAGAGATCTACCATACTTTGAAGTGCTGTGGTGGACAAGTTCCTGATGAATCGTATCGTGGACATTGAATTTCCCATCCGGGTTCTAAGATTTGACCTCCATTTTCATGGCATTCTCGTTAAGGGAAGCAGTGAACAAGCATTACTCTTCCAATATGAGATCTTGTGTCTCGGCAATGCTTTGAATTGCTATTGGACACGTCGTTGTTTTGACCAATCAAAACTCGATCTCCACAATCATCTGCAAACCCCGCTTGGCTCTTGGCTCTGCGTTGTGACGCAGTTCCCCTACGGAGGATCAACGTGCAGTTGTTTATCTACCCGTGAGGACGGAACAACCCCACTAGCAATAGAGCCAGCCCATCAATTCGTCGCTAACCCGACTTCTTCGAAATCCTCAGCATGATGTCTCGCAGCTGGCAAAGTGACAACTGTACTGAATACGGTCTTGGCCTGGCGATCAACTTGGCATTGAAGACCACTGCTCTAAAAATGGCCACGAGCTTAGACATCTGACACCTGTGGCCAAGCTTTCTTGTACCGCTGTGCTAGTCAGAAAAAGGCGGAACCAAGCGCCAGGAACGAAGCAGCGCCGCAGTTTTGCCCTTGGGGGAATATAATCTACAAGTAAACCTTGATGAGAGCTCCAAAAGGCTTGGAATTATGTCAAGACCAGTCCAAAATGAGATGAACAGAGCTTCGACCGCTACTCAAAGCCTCAAAACTATTGGATCTTCACCGAGAAGGATCTTTATGACGCAGCGTTTGTTTTTTGAAGAGTACGGGAGAACTCATTTACCAATCTATTTAATCACGATGGGTTCGCTGTTTCGTGTTAGTTGTCATTCAAATAAATCATCAAAATCAGAATGGTTTCCAAAGTCTTCCTTTTTCTCCTTACCGGAGCTACAGCTTCACCTCTCTTACAATCACGAACCAACAGCATCAACTGGGGTCCTTGCTCTCTCAATGGCACACTCCCAATCGATTGTGCCAACTTCACAGTTCCACTCGATTACACCGATTTGACTTCAAATAGAACTCTCAATCTCGAACTCCTTAGAGTTCCGGCTGTCAATGGCCCATCCAAGGGGAGCATATTCTTCAACTTCGGAGGTCCTGGAGTTGAAGTCCGCACGAGTCTAGCTGGGAGAGCTCATCTTCTGCAAGCGTGAGTACGTCGAATTTTCAACCAGAGCTCGCTGACAGGATCAGGCTCACTGGAGGTTATCATGATTTGATCGGCATCGATCCGAGGTAAGGTCTTCAACAACTGGAAAGGATTCTCGCTGACTTCTTTCAGAGGAACCGCAGATACTTTGACATTCCAATGTTATGCAAACGACACCGAAAAAGCTTCTGCTGCTCCAGCGACAGGTACAGGCTTGACGAATTCCTCGGACATTGCAAAGGGAGCCACGTGGATTACGAACAAGGTTTTCGGGAAGCAATGTGCAAAGAATGCTGGAGAGAACGGGACTTTGATCGGGACTGCATTCACGGCAAGAGACATGTTGCAAGTGGTCGATGCACTTGGTGAAGATGGACTGCTCAGATATTGGGGTAGGTATTGTTATCTTCCTGTAAGGGCGAATCTAACAAATGCAGGATTCTCGTACGGCACTTTACTCGGCGCGACTGTTGTGTCAATGTTCCCTGATCGCATGGACAAAGTAATTCTGGATGGAGTGATGAATGCGCATCAATACTACAGTGGACCGTGAGTCGTACGCTCTTCTCAAAGTATTTTTCTAAACTTCCTAGTGAGCCAGAAGCATTCTCCGACGCAGACATGGCATTCTCTGCCTTTCTTGGGGCATGTCTAGCTTCCCCCAACGACTGCGTCCTTGCCGGAAACAAAACAAGCACACAGGACCTCGAAGCTTCGATTTGGAAGATGATAAACGACATTAAATACCAGCCGATCGAAATAGAAGGCTCTATCGTGGAATACATTACCATCAAGTCAATGATTCGATCCAGTCTATACAATGTGGAGAAATTCCCAGGGTTCGCCAAGGCATTGAATGGATTACTCGTCAACAACGGCACGCAATATCTCGAAGGAGCAGCGGAGCTTGCAGCCTTGAATCCGCCAGTCTTGACTGGTGATAGCGCTGATGATTCGCCATATGGTATTCATTGTTCCGACAAGAGGTATAGGAGGAGCAGCTTGGAGGAAATGATACCTGATATTGAGATGCTGGAATATTCGAGTAAGATTATGGGAGATAACTCACCAGTTCTTCTTTCCATGTGTGCCCAGTGGAAGATGTCAGCCAAGGAACATTACGAAGGGGACTTCCAGAATATTCGGACGAAGACGCCGGTGATGTTGATTGGGAATACTTTCGATTCGGCGACATCTATCAAGGGCGCGTTCAATGTCAGTTCTGGATTTGTGGACAGTGTTGTGCTTCGGCAGGATGGTTTCGGGGTAAGTATAATTACTTTTTTGACGATGTCAACTAACGAGTTGCAGCATGGAAGTTTGGGTCAGGCTTCACTTTGCACTGCGAAAGCTGTGAAGACTTACTTTATGGATGGAGTTTTGCCAGCGCAGGGTGCCGTCTGTGCCGTGGACGTTGCTCCATTTTCGGGCAAGACATTCGATGATTTTCTTCCAGAACTTGGTTTCGACACAAGTAAAATCTTAGAGGTTAAAGGAACCGAGTGAGGATGTAATAAATGAAGGTGAACGAGATGGGCAACTGATGTAAGAGGAACGGAGTTCATTTGTAAGAGGCGACTGAGTAGTTGGTGTTCGAAAAATCAATAATTATCTAATTCGTTGGTATTCGAAGAAGAACTGGATCCCAGATTTTCGTCAGCCACTTGCGTAACATAGCTCTGCATATCTTGAAAGTACCACAACCCAGTTTGGAGATGCATATTCTGACTCCAATTGATTCCCCAGCCAAATTCCTTAATAATATTCCCAGGAGCATTACATAATAATGCTTTTGTTGATTGGTTATGGTAGTGGCGGGAAGACGGAAACCACTGTTGCTAAACATCTTTTCCCTTATAAATTACAACTAATAGCATTGAAATTTTAATTGTAGAGATACATTTAATAATTGTCATCCAAGCACGTGAATCTAGCTATTTCCTTTGAACTTTACGTTTTTCAGCGTAGCCTACAACTAGATTATTAAGATTATAATCTTTTATAACACTTATCTTGTTTATATTTCATTGTTGGCTAATTAGAATAGCTTTAATAATCGAGACTTTTAATTTCTAAAACCAAAGCTTAATAACTTTAAAATAAGCGTTATTAAAACATACAAAATCGATGCATATTTGCTTTTTAGTTTTAAAAATAAGATTTTAAGCTAAAAAATCATATTATCTAATGTTTTCCAAATGATAAGTAATCCTTTTAAAAAGCTAAAAGCCTTTAGCTAAAAACCTTGATTTATGCATGTGTAACTTTACGGCTAAGAGCCTCTTAAGTAAGTACCCAATTGATCAATCGATTCTCTATTACCATAAGTAATCTTTATAAATAATTATCGGTTTTATAGTATAATAGAGTTGCTATTTTGCGATCACAAAAAGTAAACTTAAGAATACCTTATTTAAGCGATGCCTTCCTCTTAAACTTGCCATTTGCGATCTTTACAAGCGCGTACATAATATTATATTTTATATACATAAGCTTTATGATTTAAATAACGCATGTTCTAAATTTTAAAAGAATTGATTCAAAATTGATGAAGTTATTAATTATTTAATTTGATAAGTAAAAATTACGGTGAGTTAAGCGGGGTGAACGGAATGGTGGGGTGGGACGTTTTTTATGTGAATATTCCTATACAATTCTGGTATAAACTTTCACGATTTTTGATAAATATCTTCCTTATCGACAATTGGTTGACGGCCTAAAAGCAAAGTTTTCGGTATAACCATGCTTATTAATATATACCCACTCCCGCATCATTATAATGCAATTTCTTTATTTTTTCACACGACGCTAATTTACCATGGCTTCAATACTACAACCAACATTTACTTCTTTCCATACAAGCACGAGATAAGTGCCTTTAGAGATCACTAGTCGGATTAGGGTTAGGGTTAGGGTTAGGGTTAGGGTTAGGGTTAGGGTTAGGGTTAGGGTTAGGGTTAGGGTTAGGGTTAGGGTTAGGGTTAGGGTTAGGGTTAGGGTTAGGGTTAGGGTTAGGGTTAGGGT